>Ga0209689_1001258_pt1 | contig 18908 bp, 11 predicted proteins | sample GraSoiAngelo_149_FD_187119 | JGI IMG/M metagenome (GOLD analysis project Ga0209689, IMG submission 187119) | Grasslands soil microbial communities from the Angelo Coastal Reserve, California, USA - 14_1009_09_30cm (SPAdes) (version 2) | ecosystem: Environmental > Terrestrial > Soil > Grasslands ... | reverse complement strand
GACGCCGACGTGGCGGGACGTGGCCCGGCGGCTCGCCCCGGATGAGGCATTCATTGAATACCTGGTCAGTGACTCGGGCTCGCTGGCGTTTGTCATCGTGTCGGACACGTTCGCCGCAGTGGATCTGGGCGCCGGTCGCCGCGAGCTGGCCCGCCTCGTGGAGTTCGCGCGCGGCACGCTCGAGCGACGCGCGACGCGGACCGATTCGCTGTGGCGCGGTCCGTTGCGGCGGCTCTACCAGCACCTCTTCGCGCCGCTCGAGGAGACCGGCCTGCTCGCCGACAAGACGCGGCTCGTGCTCGTGCCGCACGGGGAGCTGCACTATCTGCCGTTCGCGGCGCTGCTCGAGAGCGGTGAGGGCCGCCGCTTCCTGATCGAGCGCTACGACGTGACGCTGACGCCGTCGGCCGCGGTGTGGCTCGCGCTGGCGCGGAGCCCACCGGGCCGGGCCACGGCGGGGACGCTCGCGTTCGCTCCCCGACCCGATGCGTTGCCTGCCTCGCGGCGCGAAGTCGCCGCGATCGCGCGGCTCGGCGGCCCAGAGGCCCGTGTACTCACCGGTGGTGCGGCGACCGAAGACGCGTTCCGCCGCGAGGCGCCGACCCGGCGCATCCTGCACCTCGCCACCTATGGCGTCCTCAACAAGCACAACCCGTTGTTCTCCTACGTCGACCTGGCGCCGGGAGGCGGGCAGGACGGGCGGCTCGAGGTGCACGAGGTGTTCGGGCTGCGGCTGCAGGCAGACCTCGTCGTCCTCTCGGCGTGCCAGACGGGGCTCGGCTCGGGCGCGCTCGCCGACGTCCCGACGGGAGACGATTGGGTCGGGCTCACGCGCGCCTTCCTGCACGCGGGGGCGGCGCGCGTCGTGGCGACGCTGTGGCCCGTGGAAGACCAGGCGACGGCCGCCCTCATGGAGCGGTTTTACGAAGGCCTGGCCGCGGGGGCCGACCCGGCGCGGGCGCTCGCGGTGGCGCAGCGCGCGCTGCTCGCCGCGCCCGCGACGATGCACCCGTTCTATTGGGCGGGGTTTGTGATCACGGAGAGCGTTGATCCACGGCGGGCGGCTCCGTGAGCAAGCACCAACACGGCGTCCGTCACACGGCGGGCGTATGAGACTGCTCGCGTCACAAACCCGGCGGCTCGGCGCCCTTGCCGGGCTCACCGCGCTCACCGGCCTGGGCGCGTGCTCCGACAACCCGGTGGAGCCGCCGCCGCCGCTTGAACCCCTGATCGTGTCCCACCCCATCACCCAGGCCGGCCGCGCGGCGGGGGCACACGTGGCCGCGTCCCTGGTGGCCAGCCCCGGCGACGAAGTGGTGTACGTGTCTCTCCTGCCGGGCACGGCGCCCGCCGGGAGCACGGCGACCATCCATCGGGTGGGCGACGCCGGGCTGATCTACACGGCGCTGCTCGACGGCGGGTTCGATCCGGTGCCCGTCCCGGCACAGGCAGGCGACTCTGTCGACGTGGTCGTCAAGGATGCCGGCGGCGCGACTGTGCTTCAGCGCATCATCCTGGTGCGCGCGACTCGGCCGCCCGTGATCGTCCGAACCGATCCCCCGCCCCAGAAGAGAGACGTACCGCTCAACGCGAATATCGTCATCGTCTTCAGCCAACCGATCGCAGGCGGCACGCTCACGCCCTCGTCCGTGCACGTCCTCCGCGGCACGAGCGCCGTCGCGGGCGGCGTGAGTCTGCTCGCTGGGAGCGGAACGATCGCCGCGTTCACGCCGGCCGCTCCGCTCGATCCGAACACCGCCTACGAGCTGGTCGTGAACACGGCGGTGACCGACGTGGAGGGCACCCCGCTCACGGCGGGGGTGACGGTGCCGTTCACGACGGGCCAGTCCTCCACCGGGCCGCCCGCGTTGATCACCGTCTCACCTGATACCGTCTACATGATCGGCGGGACATATCAGATGACGGGGACGGTGCGCGACGCCTCGGGCAACGTCTTGATCGGCCAGCCCGTCACGTGGTCTAGTAGCGATCCCAACGGCCTCACCCTCTCGTCCACGGGGCTGGTGACAGGGCTGGCCACGGGCGCGTACACGGTCACGGCGAGGTTGAACGAGTTGACGGGGGCGGCGTTGGTCGTCGTCGTAACCGGGCCGCCTGCATCGGTGGACATCTCCCCCAGGCCGGCGACCGTCGGCGCTGCGGGCGACACAATCATCCTGACGGCGACCGTGCGCGACGCTCGGGGACGGATGATTCGATACCCGTCGGTCACCTGGACCAGTAGCGCTCCCAGCGTCGCCACCGTCGCGCCCTACAGCATCGGGGATGTTGCGCCGGGACTCGCGACGGTGACGGGCGTGACGCTGGGAGACGCAAGGATTTCCGCCACCAGCGGGACTGCGAGCGACACGGTTTCCGTCACAGTGGTTGCCCCACCGCCGGTGGCGTCCCTGACGGTCTCCCCTGCCTCGGTGAGCCTGCTCCTCCACATGACGAAGCGACTCTCCGCGGTAGCACGCGATGCGAACGGAAAGGTGCTCCCGGGGCGCGCGATCAGCTGGACTAGCGACGACCCGGCCGCGGCGACGGTGGACGGGACGGGACTGGTGACGGCAGTCGGTGGCGGCTCGGCCGCCGTGATCGCGACCAGCGAAGGGATGAGCGATACCGCGGCCGTCACGGTCACGATCTTGACTCTGGCGTCAGTCACGGCCGGCGACCTTCACAGTTGCGCCGTCACGACAAACGGTGCGGCGTATTGCTGGGGACACAACGAGTATGGGCAGCTGGGCGACGGCTCGCTCGTCTCCCGGGCGATCCCGACGGCCGTGGCTGGCGGGCTCACGTTCGCTACGGTTGCCACCTGGGAGTTTCACAGCTGTGGCGTCACGACCGGAGCGGCGGCCTACTGCTGGGGCGACAACGTCAACGGCAAGCTCGGTGACGGCTCGACCGCCTCCAGCACGGTCCCCGTTGCCGTGACGGGCGGGCTCAGGTTCTCCGCGGTGGCCACGGGCTGGAATCACACTTGCGGCTTGACTGTCAGCGGGGCGGCGTACTGCTGGGGTGATAACGCGGACGGCGAGCTCGGCGACGGGTCGACCACCTCCAGGTTGGTCCCTGTGGCCGTGACCGGTGGGCTCACCTTCTCGGCCGTGACCACCTGGGGCATCCATACCTGCGGCCTCACCACAACTGGGGCAGCGTACTGCTGGGGATCTAACTTCGCCGGCCAGCTCGGCGACGGCTCCACGAACTCCAGCTCGGTACCTGTAGCCGTCACCAGCGGGCTCACGTTCTCGGCACTCTCTGCGGGCCGCTTTCATACCTGCGGCGTTATCGCGACGGGGGCGGCGTACTGCTGGGGCGATAACGGCTCCAGCCAGCTCGGCGACGGGACCACGACGATGCAGCCCACCCCCGTCGCCGTAAGCGGCGGGCTGACTTTCGTCGTGCTGGCTGGCGGCGACTATCACACCTGCGGCCTCACGGCGAGCGGGGCGGCGTACTGCTGGGGGCGGAATTCGGAAAACGAGCTCGGTGACGGCGGCAGTGGCATCGGTCGTCGCCCCTTCCCCACGGGTGTCGCCGGCGGGCTCACATTCAGCGCGATCAGCGCCGGCGGCTTCCACACGTGCGCCCTCGCCACGGCTGGCACGGCGTACTGCTGGGGCTATAACGCCTTCGGAGAGCTCGGGAACGGGACCGGAACGGACAGCTCCGTGCCGGTGCGAGTCCTGGGCCAGCCGTGACTGGGCATTTGGAGGAGGTCCGATGACCACCGCATCCACTGCCACCATCGTCTCGCTGGCTGGGCTGGCACTGCTCAACGCCTGTGGCAAGGAGTCCACCGCGCCGCATAGCATTGCGGCCTCGATCGAGGTGACGCCGGCTACGGCCGGCGTCGTGATCGGCCAGACGGTGCAGCTCACGGCGAGGGTGAAGGACGCGGCCGGCCACGAGCTGGCGGGCCTTCTGGTGACATGGACGAGCAACGCTCAGACGCAGGGCCCAGTGTCCCCCACCGGCCTGGTGACCGGCGTGGCACTGTCGGACACGGTTGTGATCACGGCGACGAGCGAGGGCAAGAGTGCGAGCGCAACGCTCGCCGTGGTGATGGACCTCACCGGGGAGTGGAACTTCACCGAGCAGCTGACCGGGAGGCATCAGCAGCGGGCGATGACATGCAGCGACACGGGGTCGTACGTGTTCACGCAAAGCGGCGCTGACGTCGACGGCGCGAGCGCGCAGATCGGCACCTGTGTCGGGCCGCTGACTGCCAGGGACAACACTCAGTGGCCAACTCCCATTGCGACCGGGCGACTGTCCAGTACACGCGTGAGTTTCCGCGTGGAGCCCGACTGTCGCTACGAGGGGGACGTCACCGGTCCACCGGCCGCGAGGCTGAGCGGCACCGTTACGTGCGCGGACTTCCAGGACACCACGGCAGGGACTTGGGAGGCCGTTCCCGGGGGCGCACCAGTGGCCGCGGTCACCGTGCGTTGGGACGTGCAGACCGTCGTCGGGGGAGTCGTCCAACTGATCGCCGTGCCTCGGGACGCCGCAGGACACGTGCTCAGCAGGGCCCTGGCGTGGTCGAGCGACAACCCGTCGGTCGCAACCGTCTCCGATGGCGGGCTGGTCGCGGCCCGCACACCTGGATCGGCGCGCATCGCCGCCACCAGCGAAGGCAAGTCCGGCACGGCTGCGGTCACTGCCGATCTCATCAGTTTCAGCTCCATCAGTGCCGGGCTCTACCACAGCTGTGCCGTCACCCCGGCCGGTGCCGCGTACTGCTGGGGTTGGGGCGGCGACGGGCAGCTCGGCACTGGCTTCCGGACGCCACTCCGCGTAACTCGCTCGAGTCTGCAGACACCGCTCGCCGTGATGGGCGGCAGGACCTTTGCGACGATCGCGGCGGGCTCGGGCCGCAGCTGCGGCGTCACGACGAGCGGGGAGGCGCTGTGCTGGGGAGAGAACTCCTCGGGTCAGCTGGGCGACGGCTCTCGGACCAGCAGCCTCGTCCCGGTGTCGGTCACCGGCGGGCTGCAGTTCGCGAGCCTCACGCTCGGAGCGTATCACGCCTGCGGGGTGACGACCACGAACGCCGCTTACTGCTGGGGCGTGAACAGTAACAGCCAGTTGGGCGATGGCTCGCGCACGTTCAGCCCATCACCCGTGCTCGTCGCGGGCGACTTGCTCTTCCAGTCGGTACGCGCCGGTCTGTTTCACACATGCGGCATCACCATTGCCCAGGTCGGTTACTGCTGGGGATACAACCTCGACGGTCAAGTGGGCGATGGGACCTCAGCCTTCGCCGTTGCGACTCCTGTAGCCATCGCGGGCGACCATAATTTCGCAAGTGTGGCAGCCGGGTGGGCCCACTCGTGTGCCATGACGCCTGAGGGCGCCGCTTACTGCTGGGGTTTGTCGGACCTGCTCGGCGGCGGTTCGGGGCCGGACCAACTGATACCGGTGACGGTCGCCGGGGGTCTGTCCTACGCCACGGCGGGCGGAGCGATGTCCGCCGGGCAGGAAGGCTCGTGCGGTCTGACGCGCGCAGGCGCGGCATACTGCTGGGGGCATAACGACCTGGGGGAGCTGGGCGACGGCTCGACGACCAGGCGCTCCACCCCAGTTCCGGTCTCGGGCGAGCTCAGCTTCGCGATGATCAGCGTCGGCACGTTCCACACTTGCGGTGTCACGACCGCCGCCGTCGCGTTCTGCTGGGGCAGCAACACGTCAGGCCAGCTCGGCGCGACTACCGCACAGTCCTGCTCCTACTCCGGCGCAGCTGTACCGTGCGCGCGGACGCCGATCCAAGTCGCCGGCACGGTTCAGCCGGGCGCGACCGCACGCGTCGCGGGTCACGAATTCCACGTCCCAGAGCGAGACGGGTGGGCTCTGCCGCAGCGGTTGGGGCCGGACTTCCCCAAACCCGCGTCGATCGTTCTCGCGCCGAGGGAATGAGAGGAGGATCGCATATGAAGCGGATGTTCGCAGGGCCGTGGTGGTTGGGCGTCCTGGCACTCGCTGCCTGCGGTGGGGAGTCCACTGGACCCACCCGCGTATCGGTCACCGTCACCCCAGCGACGATGCAGAGGCTCTCAGGTGGGTCGTTCTACCTGCATGCCACCGTCAAAGACGCAGCTGGGAACGTGGTCGCGGGACACACGGTGACGTGGACAACGAGCAATAGCGCGGTGGCCACGGTGGTGAGTACGCACACGGGGACGGACTCGACGACCGCGCTGGTCAAGAGCGTGGGGCCGGGTACGGCGAATGTCACGGCGGCGGCCGACGGCCAGAGTGGCAGTGCGGCGATCACGGTCGTCCCGCCCGCGCTCGCCTTCACCACGGATCGGGAAGGCAACGATCAGATCTACGTCGTGGATGCCGCGGGCACAGACGTCCTCAATTTGTCGAACAATGCGGCGAACGACGACTGGCCCAGTTGGTCGCCCGACGGCTCCAAGATCGCCTTCCACAGCGACCGCGACGGAAACTTCGAAGTCTACGTGATGAACGCCGACGGCACCGGGCCCGTGAACCTGACGAACAACCAGGCCTGGGACGACCTCGACCCACGGTGGTCGCCCGACGGCTCGAAGATCGCCTTCACCACGACGCGCGACGGAAACCTCGAAGTCTACGTGATGAACGCCGACGGCACCGGGCTCGTCAACCTCTCGAACAACCCGGCGAAGGACTACGCGGACGGATGGTCACCTGACGGCTCGAAGGTCCTGTTCGAGACCAACCGCGACGGGAACTGGGAGGTGTACGTGATGAACGCCGACGGCACCGGGCCCGTCAACTTGACGAACAACCCGGCTGTAGATGCACTTGCCGACTGGTCGCCCGACGGCTCGAAGATCGTCTTCGACACCGACCGCGACGGAAACTCCGAAGTCTATGTGATGAACGCCGACGGGACGGGGCTCGTCGACCTCACCAACAGCGGAGCGAACGAGGGCTTCCCCGCCTGGTCGCCCGACGGCTCGCAGATCGCCTTTGACACAGACCGCGACGGCAACCGTGAGGTCTACGTGATGAGCAGCGACGGCACCGGGCTCGTGAACCTGACGCACAACCCGGCGTTCGACGGGCTCACGGTGGCGTGGAGGCCGACGGGAGTCGCACATGCAGCCTTATCGCTTCGCCTCCATCGGCCAGCGAGTCGCAGAAGGGATTGATCATGAACACGTCCTCGGTGCCAGGCCGGCTCCTCATTGCGGTGAGCCTCTTCCTGCTCGCGGCCTGCGGCTCCGACTCGACGGCACCGGGCGGACCGCTCACCGTCACGACCGTAACCCCCGCCAGTGGCCCGCTAGCGGGTGGGACAAGAGTGACCATCACCGGCACCAACTTCGTCGACGTAGCCAGCGTGACGATCGGCGGCAATGAGCTCGGTAGCTTCACGATCGTTAGCTCCACAAAGGTCACCGGAACCACGCCGGCCTCGACCATCTTGGGGCCCAAGGATGCTGTCGTGACCTCGAGCAGCCACGGCAGCGGCACGTGCAGCGGTTGCTTCAGTTACGTGTCGATCCGTGCGGCAGCAATCGCCGCCGGATACACGCACACGTGTGGGCTCGCAAGCACCGGGGCGGCCTACTGCTGGGGCGCTAACGGCGGCGCGCTCGGCGACGGCTCGTACGTGAATAGCTCGATTCCGGTCGCTGTCTCAGGTGGCCTCAGCTTCAGCGCCCTTGCCGCGGGCGGCGGTTTTACCTGTGGGCTCACGAGTGCCGGGACGGCGTATTGCTGGGGCAATAACACCTCCGGCCAGCTCGGTACCTATCCCCCGAAGGATAATGGGGGCATCCCAACGGCGGTTCTCGTCTCTGGGGGGTTGAGTTTCAGCGCCCTCGGAGCGGGCGCCGCTCATACCTGTGGGCTCACGAGCGCCGGGGCCGCCTACTGCTGGGGCTTGGACCTGTTCGGCGAGCTCGGTAGCAGCCCCCTAACCGGTAACTTCAGCTCGACCCCCCAAGCCGTCTCCGGGGGCTGGAGCTTCGTGGCCCTTACGGCAGGCGTCTATCACACCTGCGGGCTCACCAGCCTCGGGGCGGCGTACTGCTGGGGCGATAACGAGACTAGTCAGCTCGGCAACGGCTCAACTGGTTTCAGTACTGACACAACGCCCGTCGCAGTCTCCGGGGGCTTGACCTTCAGTGCTCTCGCTGCAGGCTCCTGGCACACATGCGGGCTCGCAGGCTCCGGCGCGGCCTATTGCTGGGGCAGCAATTATGGCGGCCAGCTTGGCACCGGCTCCGCCACCGATAGCTCAATTCCCGTCGCTGTCTCCGGGGGCCTGACCTTCAGCGCCGTCGCCGCGCGCGGCGATCATACCTGTGGGCTCACGAGTGCGGGGATGGCCTATTGCTGGGGCGTTAACAACTCCGGCCAGCTCGGCGACGGCTCGATCACGAACAGCTCGACGCCGGTCGCCGTATCCGGAGGTTTGACCTTTAGCACACTCACGGCGGGCGCCGGTCACACGTGCGGGCTCACAAGCACCAAGACGACCTACTGCTGGGGCGACAACCAGTACGGCCAGCTCGGCAACGGCTCGACCACCAATAGCTCGGTTCCGGTCGCCGTCGTTGGGTGGTCGCCTTAGAGCCACTGATAGGATGGATCATGAACACGCCGTCGTTGCCACGCCGACTCCCCGTTGCGGCAGGCCTGTGCCTCCTCACGGCGTGCGGCTCAGATATGGCGGCACCCGGCGGCGGAGGCCCAGCAATCTCCGTTGCCGTCGTCCCGTCCACCGCGAGCCTCCTCACCAGTGGCACCCAGGACTTTACTGCGACGGTGTCGAACGACCCTAGCAATGGCGGCGTTACCTGGAGCATCACGGGATGCAGCGGCGGGCCCGCAGCCTGTGGCAGCTTGAGCAATGTGACGAGCACGACCGCGACCTACACCGCCCCAGCAAGTGTGCCGCCCGGAGCCATCGGCGTCACCGCCACCTCAGTCAGCGACGCCACCAAGGCGTTCGGCGCTACCGTCACAGTTATGGCGATCGCGGCGAGTGGCCAGATCGCCTTTGTGAGCGATCGTGACCACTACGAAGAGATCTACGTGATGAGCAGCGACGGCTCTGGCGTCAGCCAGCTCACGAATGCGCATTACGACCACTCCCCAGCTTGGTCGCCCGACGGGGCGAAGCTGGCCTTCGTCAGCACGCGCGACGGCCACGCGCAGATCTATCTAATGAACGCCGACGGGTCCGGCGTCGTCCGGCTCACCAACGACCCCGGCCGCGATTTTTACCCCCACTGGTCGCCCGACGGAACGAAGATCGCTTTCGCCAGCGATCGCGACGGCAACCTCGAGATCTACGTCATGAACGTCGACGGCTCGAGTGTCACTCGCCTTACCAACGACCCGGCCTCCGACCAGCAGCCAGCGTGGTCGCCGGATGGCGCAAGGATCGCGTTCGTCAGCGACCGCGACGGCAATACGGAGCTCTACGTCATGGACTCCGACGGCTCGGGCGTCACCCGACTGACCAACGCCCCCGACTGGGACGACGAACCCGCCTGGTCGCCCGGCCCGAGGATTCTCTTCGCGAGCCACCGCGATGGCAACTGGGAGGTCTACAGCATGAACGCCGACGGCTCGGGCATCAGCCGCCTCACCGACAACCCGGCGAATGACCTTACCCCTGCGTGGTCGTCGGATGGCTCGAAGGTCGCCTTCTACAGCACCCGCGATGGCAACGCGGAGATCTACGTGATGAACCCCGATGGCACGGGCCTGCAGAACCTCACCACGAACCCTGCGAACGACTTCGCCCCCGTGTGGCGGCCACGATAGGCATGACCGAGCGCCGGATACCGTCGCGATCGCTCATTGGAGCGAGCCTGGTCCTGCTCGCGGCGTGCGGCTCCGACTCGACGGCGCCAGGCGGCGGAGGCCCAGCGATCTCCGTTGCCGTCGTCCCGGCCACCGCGAGCCTCCTCACCAGTGGCAGCCAGGACTTCACGGCCATGGTGACGAACGACCCGAGCAATCGCGGCGTCACCTGGAGCATCACGGGGTGCAGCGGCGGGCCCGGAGTCTGCGGCAGCCTGAGCAAACTCACGAGCACTCGGGCGACCTATGCCGCTCCCGCCACGGTGCCGCCCGGCACGCTCGGTGTCACGGCCACCTCAGTCAGCGACAACAGCAAGTCCGTCACGGCCAGGGTGGCGATTACTGCGATCGCCGCGGACGGACAGATCGCGTTCATCAGCGACCGCGACGGCAGCAGTCAAATCTACCTGATGAACGCGGACGGGTCGGGCGTCACCCGGCTCACCAACAGCCCGGCGTACAAGCTCACGCTTGTCTGGTCGCCCGACGGCTCGAAGATCGCCTTCTTCAACTGGTTTGACACCGCTGCGGAGATCTACACGATCAACGCCGACGGGTCAGGCCTCCGCAACCTCACCAACAATCCGGCCGCCGACTTCGACCCCGTCTGGTCGCCTGACGGCGCGAAGATCGCCTTCAGCTCAGACAGCGACAGCAACGATGAGATCTATGTGATGAACGCCGACGGCACTGGTCTCGTCAACCTCTCGAACAACCCGGCGACGGACTTCGCGGGCGGATGGTCACCCGACGGCACGAAGATCGCGTTCCACAGCAACCGCGACGGTAACTGGAAGATCTACGTGATGAACGCCGATGGCTCCGGCGTAACCCAGCTCACCAACACCAAAGACACAGCGTGGAGCTACGGTCCTGTGTGGTCCCCCGATGGCTCGAGAATCGCCTTCGTCAGGAACTCTGCGGACATCTACGTGATGAACGCCGACGGCTCGAACGTCGTGCGGCTCACAACTGGGGTATTCCCCGCCTGGTCGCCGGACGGGACGAAGATTGCCTTCTTGAGCGCCCCTGGAGGCGAAGTCTACGTGATGAACGCCGACGGCTCGGGCGTCACGCGGCTCACGACCACGGGAGGGGTCTTTGAGCCCGCGTGGTCGCCTGACGGCACGAAGATCGTCTTCGAAAACGAGCGGGACGGTGAGATCTACGTGATGAACGCGGACGGGTCGGGTGCCCGCAACCTCACCAACAGCCCGGCGACCGACGGCCGGCCCGCGTGGCGGCCACGGGGTCCATGAGCACGCTGTGGATGCCTGGCCGATCGTTCATCGGGGCGAGCCTCTGCCTGCTCGCGGCCTGCGGCTCAGACTCGACGGCACCGGGCGGCGGAGGCCCAGCGATCTCCGTTGCGGTCGTCCCGTCTACCGCGAGCCTCCTTACCAGTGGCAGCCAGGACTTCGCGGCCACGGTGGCGAACGAGCCGACCAATAGTGGCGTCACGTGGAGCATCACGGGATGCAGCGGCGGCGCGTCGGCCTGCGGCACTTTGAGCAACGTGACGAGCACGACGGCGACGTACACAGCGCCGACGACCGTGCCGCCCGGCACGCTCGGTGTCACGGCCACCTCAGTTAGCGACAACCGCAAGTCGGTCACAGCCAGGGTGGCGATTACCGCGATCGTCGCCGACGGCCAGATCGCCTTCACGAGCATCCGCGACGGCAACCGGGAGATCTACTTGATGCACGCGGACGGCACCAGTCAGGTGAACCTGACGAACAACGCGGCGGACGACGAGTGGCCCGTGTGGTCGCCCGACGGCTCCAGGATCCTCTTCGGGAGCACGCGCGACGGCGGGTCCGTATACGAGATGAACGCCGACGGCTCGGGCGTCACCCGGCTCCTGAGCACGGAAGAAAACGCCCTCGCCTGGTCGCCCGACGGCACGAAGATCGCCTTTGACTTCCACGACGGGCACTACGGCATCTATGTAATGAACGCCGACGGCTCGGGCGTCACCCGGCTCGCGACCAACGCGGCCGACGACCGCGTCCCCGCCTGGTCCCCCGACGGCGGGAAGATCGCCTTCATGAGCTTCCGCGACGGCAACTGGGAGATCTACCTGATGCACGCCGACGGCACCGCCCTGGTGAACCTGACGAACAATCCAGCGCAGGACGAGTGGCCCGCGTGGTCACCTGACGGCTCGAAGATCCTCTTCCTGAGCGCCAGCGACGGCCGCGGGGAGATCTACGTGATGAACGCGGACGGGTCGGGCGTCACCCAACTCACGACCATGGGAACGGCCTTTGACCCCGCCTGGTCGCCTGACGGCACTAAGATCGCCTTCGATGACGGCAACGAGATCTACGTGATCAACGCGGACGGCTCGGGCCTTCGCAACATCACCAACGACCCTGCCCATTTCGACGGCACCCCCGTCTGGTCGCCCGACGGCTCCAAGATCGCCTTCGAGAGCAACCGCGACGGCAACGCGGAAGTCTACGTGATGAACGCCGACGGCTCGGCACTCCGCAACCTCACCAACAACCCGGCGATCGACTTCGCCCCCGCCTGGCGGCCACGGGGTCCATAAGGACGCTGCGATGTCCCCACCATCGCCGAGCGGGGTGACATGACCTTGACGAGAGCGGTAGCGATCGGCGCGGGCCTACTGACCGCCTTTCTAGCACCTGGCTGCAACAACTCGATGACGCCCGTTGAGCTCACGATCACGGTCACGGGCGTGAGTCCCGCCACTGGCCCGCTGGCCGGCGGAACCAGCGTGACGATCACCGGCAGCAACTTCATCGACGTGACCAGCGTGACCATCGGCGACCGCGAACTCAGCGGCCGCACCGTGATGAGCTCGACCCAGATCATCGGGACCGCGCCGGCCGCGACCAGCACCGGGGCCAGGGACGTGGTCGTTACCTCGAGCAGCCACGGCGCTGGTACCTGCAGCGGGTGCTTCACGTACCTATCGATCCCTGCGGTAGCCATCGCCACGGGCGGTGCTCACACCTGCGGACTTTCGAATACCGGCGCGGCCTACTGCTGGGGCGACAACAACTGGGGCCAGCTCGGCAACGGCTCGTTCACGAATAGCTCAATTCCGGTCGCCGTCTCCGCGGGCTTGGGCTTCAGCGCTCTCGCCACAGGCGGCGTTCACACCTGCGCACTCACCAGCGCCGGGGCGGCCTACTGCTGGGGATACAACGGCTTTGGTCAGCTCGGCAATAGCGCAGTTGGGTACAGCTTGACTCCCCTAGCCGTCTCCGGGAACCTCAGCTTCAGTGCCCTCGCCACGGCGGTGTATTACACCTGCGGGCGAACCGGCTCGGGGGCGGCCTATTGCTGGGGGGACAACGAGGCTGGCCAGCTCGGTGACGGCTCGAGCACATTTTCAAGGCCAGCGCCGGGCGCCGTCTCCGGGGGCTTGAGCTTTAGTGCTCTCGCCACGGGAGAGAATCACGCCTGCGGGCTCACTAGCTCCGGGGCGGCCTACTGCTGGGGCTCCAACCGTTATGGCGAGCTCGGCAACGGCTCGTTCTCGGATAGCTCGATTCCGGTCGCTGTCTCAGGGAGCCTCAGCCTCAGCGCCCTAGCCGCGGGCGCTCGCCACACGTGCGCGGGCACCACCTCCGGGGCGGCCTACTGCTGGGGCCACAACCCATCCGGCCAGCTCGGAAACGGCACGACCGACAGCAGCTCCATTCCGGTCGCCGTGTCCGGGGGCTTGAGCTTCAGTGCTCTCGCTACGGGAGAGAATCATACCTGCGGCCTCACCAGCTCTGGGGCAGCCTACTGCTGGGGCGCCAACTCAAGCGGCCAACTCGGGAACGGCTCGATCACGAATACCTCGACGCCGATCGCCGTCTCGGGGGGCTTGAGCTTCGGTGCCCTCGCAGCGGGCGGTTCGGTTACCTGCGGACTCACCAGCGCAGCCGCGGTTTACTGCTGGGGCTTGAACAACTTCGGTCAGCTGGGCGACGGCACGACGACGAACAGTAGCGTGCCGGTACCAGTCGCGGGTCTGCCGTAGCGCTGAAAGACCGCAGTGCACCTCTGGGATCGCGGATCCGGTAGCGCGCCCTCCGCGATCTCTCCCTCTCGGACCCGACGTCATCCCCTTCCAAACCGTTGAGCAACCCACCTGCGCCCGTCCGTCTCACTGAGGCGTCACCGCAACAGGAAGGCACTCCGTGCGCAGTCATGTCCGCTGGCGCGAAAGGCTCTCGTGGTCGAGCGTACTGCTGCTCGGCGAATGGAATGACCCGAGCAGCCCCACGGTCCAGCCTCTTTGAACGCTGACCTCCTCGTGACCATTGCGATCGAGTCCGTCGATGCGACGCACTTCGCGGGACGCGTCAGGCGCCGGTTCGCGCGGGATGTGGGCATCTCGCCAAGCGTGTTCGGCCCCGTGTCGGGAACCGTGAACGGCGAGCGCTGCGTGCGAGTCCGGCAGGAAGAACGCTGACGTCATGTCAACCAACAGCCTCAGGAGACGACCGATGCACCTCCCAATGGCACGCCTGTTCGCTCTCGGCACGGCTTTCGTGCTGTTTAGCGGCTGCGACGCGAAGCACCCGCTCGACCCCCCAACCGATCAGCCGTCGCTGCTGGCCGCCGCCCAGAAAGGGCCCTCGGGCCTCGTCGCCAACCCCCTGCCGGGGGCGATCAGCCTCGGTTGGCAGGACAACTCTCCCAACGAGACCGGCTTCGAGGTGCTCCGCTCCACCACAGGGGCGAGCGGCACCTTCGCCACCATCGCCACGACGGCAGCGAAGGTCACGTACTACACCGACAGCGGGCTGGACCCGAAGCAGCAGTATTGCTACAAGGTCCAGGCGCTCGGGCAGCAGAAGCGCGTCATCGGCGTCTCCAACACCGTGTGCGCCACTCCGCTGCCGCTCGAGCCGCTCGCCGCGTCCAAGGTCGCCGCAATGTTGCTCAACACCTGGACTGTGCAGATCACGTGGACCGACAACTCGATCAACGAGGACGGATTCCGCGTGGAGCGCGCCGGCAGCGATGCCGGGCCCTGGACCACGCTCGTGACCACGAGCCAGGGCATTACGTCGGCGCAGGATGGCAACAGCACGCCGAGCCAGGAGCGCGTCTGCTACCGCGTCGTTGCGTTCAACAAGTACGGCGACGCCCCTGCGTCGAACACCGCCTGCACGGCGTTTCCGTTCGCGCCGACCAACCTCGTCGCCAAGGCGGTGGACGGTCAGACCATCGACCTCACGTGGACGGACAACTCCGCCTTCGAGGACGGCTACGAGGTGCAGCGCTGCTGCCAGACCGGGTGGATCGTCGTCGCCAACCTGCCGGCGAACGCGGTGAGCTATCGCGACGGCGGACTGGTCCCGAACGTGCGGTACTACTACACGGTGCGCGCCAAGAAGGACCAGGGCTTCTCGGAGTACTCCAACTACGCCAGCGCCATCACCGCCACCGCGCCGCCGAGCGCGCCCGTAGCCGGGGCCTATCCGGCCTCGAGCAGCATCATCACCGTGTACTGGTACGACAACTCCGGGATCGCCGAGACGTTCCGCGTCGAGCGCTCGTTTGACGGCGGGACGAGCTGGACGGCCTTCGGGTCGATCGCCCCGGGACAGACCTCCCTCGACGACGAAGGACGCACGCCCGAGCAGCAGGTGTGCTACCGCGTGTACGCCGCCAACAGTCTGGGTGAATCGGGTCCTTCGAACACCGCCTGCACGGCGCCTCCGATCGGGCCGACCGACCTCGTCGCCACGACGGTCGACTATCAGACCATCGACCTCACGTGGGCCGACCACTCCGGAGTCGAGGACGGGTACTGGGTGCTCCGCTACGACTACTCGTATGGTGATTGGGTAATCGCAGCCGAGCTGCCGGCGAACACGACGACTTTCACCGACACTGGCCTGTGGAGCGACACGTGGTACTCGTACTACGTCGTGGCGTCCAGGGACGGTGGCACCTCCGATTACTCGAACCCGGTCGACGCCCTCACCGCCCCCCTCCCGGTCGGGGCCCTGAGCCTGAGGGCGACGCGCACACCCCACGTCACCGCGTCCTCGCGCGGGTTGACGCCCGGAGCGCCCACGAGGCGGCCGATGAAACCAGTGACCACGCAGCGGCGGCCCTCAACCCTGAAGCGGCACTAGGGAGGCGCACCATGAACGCACGACGCACTCACCTGCCGGTGTGGTTCCTGGTTCTTACGCTGCTGGGCTGCGACCGCCCAGACCCCGCGGGCGTCGGCGCACCGAGCTTTACGGTGGGCGGCGTCGGACGCCCGTCGGTGCTCGTGAACCCGAACGCCAACGACCAGGGCACCGCGAAGACGATTCAAGAGGGGATCGACATGGTGGGTGAGGGCGGCACCGTGCTCGTGCTCCCCGGTACGTACGCCGAGGCGATCGTCATCGGCAAAGGCCTCACGCTCCAGTCGGTGGAGGGCGAGAGCGGACCGGTGGTGGTCGAGCCACCCGGTGCTCCGACCACGGCCGTTGCGATCACCACGCGGGCGCCGGTGGTCATCCGCGGACTCACCGTGCACGCCACCGGCGTCAACGGCATCCGCGGCGCCGGGGTCGTCGACGTCACCGTCGAACGGGTCAGCGTCACGGCGGTGAGTCCTCCCTTCGGGGTCGACAGGTTGATCTCCGTCGCCAATGACCCCAATCCCACCGGGGCGCGGGCGCGACTCACCGTGCGAGAGAGCTTCATGGACGGGACCATCGCGTGCACGACGTGGCCGGCCGCCTGCACGTTCGACGCGGCGGCCACCTTTCCTCAGGTCTTCGGCATAATCGCCGGCGGAGATGTGGACGCGCGGCTCGAGCGCAACGTGATCCGTCGCGCTGGCGGCGCCTGCATCTTCGTGGTGGTTCGGAACGACCTCGGCGGCGAGACCAACGCTGACATCCTCGACAACGACCTGGACGAATGCCATCCGCTGGGCCGGGCGGGCGCGATCTTCGTGGCTCCCGCCGGGGCAACCAATCCCTCTGCGACGCTGCCTGTGCGAGTGACCGGCACCGTCAACACCGTGGGCAACACGGTCGCGAACACCTCCGGCTCGTGCCTCACCAGCACCGCCATCAGCTATGTGGTCCTCGGGGGCCGCATCGAGCGGAACCGCATCGCGGGTGTCGTGCAGGCCTGCGCGTTCCCGACCGCGCGCGCTCGTCCCGGGGCGATTTGGCTGGGAAGTCAGCTGCCGTTCTACCCGCCAGTCGTCGCCCAGGTGCGGTTCAACGACATCGCTGGGAACGCCCAGGCCGGGCTCCGCGTGGGGTCGAACATGACGACGCCCGTAGACGCGAGCTGCAACTGGTGGGGTGCGGCGAGCGGACCGTCCGGCGCGGGAACGGGCACAGGGGACGCGATCGTCGTGGAGCTGGGTGCCGCGACACCCGGCTTCGTGCCGTTCGCGACGGCGCCCATCGCGGCGTCGCCGGCGACGGGCTGCTGAGTGAGAGAAGCCACGAGACCCGGGGGACTCATGCATCGCAACGTATCGAACGTCTGGTGGTTGGCGGCGGCCCTCGGGTTGGCGCTTGCGGGCTGCGGCTCTGACTCGACGGCACCTAGCGGACGTCCGGCCGCCGGCCAGATCGCCTTCTCGACCGACCGCGACGGCAATCCGGAGATCTACGTCATGAACGCCGACGGCGCGGGCGTCCGCAACCTTACGAACAACCCGACCTTCGACTTCGAGCTCGCCTGGTCGCCGGACGGCACGAAGATCGCGTTTAGCAGCGGCCGCGACGGCGACACAGAGATCTACCTGATGCACGCGGACGGCACCGGCCTAGTGAATCTGACGCACAGCCCAGGCCAAGACCTGTGGCCCAAGTGGTCGCCGGACGGCACGAGGATCGCCTTCTATAGCGAGCGCGACGGCAACGGGGAGATCTACGTGATGAACGCTGACGGGTCGGGGCCCGTCAACTTGACGAACAACCCAGACGGAGATGCACGTGCCGATTGGTCGCCAGACGGCACGAGGATCGCCTTCTATAGCAACCGCGACGGCAACGGGGAGATCTACGTGATAAACGCCGACGGGTCGGGTCTCCGCAACCTCTCGAACAACCCGTCGCTCGATGTGGAAGCCACCTGGTCGCGCGATGGCACGAGGATCGCATTCTATAGCGAGCGCGACGGCAACGGGGAGATCTACGTGGTCAACGCCGACGGATCGAATCCCCTCAACCTCACGAACAACCCGGCGTCGGACGCCACCCCCGCCTGGTCGCCGGACGGCTCCAAGATCGCCTTCACGACGACGCGCGACGGGAACGGGGAGGTCTACGTGATGAACGCCGACGGGTCGAATCCCCGCAACCTCACGAACAACCCTGGGTGGGACGGCTTTGGCGCCTGGTCGCCCGACGGCACGAAGATCGCCTTCAATAGCGAGCGCGACGGCAACGGCGAGATCTACGTGATGAACGCCGACGGCTCGGGCCTCCGTAACCTCACGAACAACCCGGCGGCCGACCTCGCCCCCGCCTGGCGGCCACGATAGCGGTCGCGGAAGGAGATACGGTCTATGAACGCGCTGCAGACGCGGACCCGATGCCTGACAGCCTTGGCTGTGTTCCTCCTCCCGGCCTGCGGCAACGACTCGACGGCACCACCACCGCCGGCGGTCGCGTCCGTGGCCGTCGCCCCGAGCACGTCCAGCCTGACGGTTGGGGACACGGTGCGGCTCGCCGCGACCGTGGAGGATGCGCGCGGCAACGTGCTCAGCGCTCGGGTGGTCACGTGGGCGAGCAGCAACCCGGCCGTGGCGACCGTCTCCGGCACAGGGCTCGTCACCGGCGTGCGGGCTGATGCCCAGCAGGTCATGATTACTGCGACCAGCGAAACTGTGAGCGGGTCGGCGGGCGTCACGGTCACGGCCCCGGAGCCAACGGTGAGCTTCGCAACCATCGAGGCGGCGGCGTATCACACGTGCGGGCGCACGGCGGCCGGGGCGGCCTACTGCTGGGGCGACAACGGAGCCGCTCAACTCGGGATCGGGACGCTGTCCCCAGCGAACGCCACAACCCCGCAGGCCGTCAGTGGCGGCCTTACGTTCGCGTCGGTCAGCGTCGGCGGCGTTCACGCTTGCG
>Ga0209689_1001256_pt1 | contig 18915 bp, 20 predicted proteins | sample GraSoiAngelo_149_FD_187119 | JGI IMG/M metagenome (GOLD analysis project Ga0209689, IMG submission 187119) | Grasslands soil microbial communities from the Angelo Coastal Reserve, California, USA - 14_1009_09_30cm (SPAdes) (version 2) | ecosystem: Environmental > Terrestrial > Soil > Grasslands ... | reverse complement strand
CCCAGATCACAGTGCGCAGCTTCATGTCCGTGTGAAAGGTGAGGCCGTTGTCGATGGCGTAGATCTCGCCATCGGGGCCGAGGAGGCAGTGGCCGCTCTTGCGGTCGGCGTTGTTGGCCACGAAGTCGTAGACGCAGATCTTCTGCAGGCGGTCGCGGTGGCGGGCGACTTCCCGCAGCGTGAACCAGTGCTGCTCGAACTCAGCCTCCACGAAGAGCTGGAATGAGCCCTCGCCGTGCGGGCCCTCGCGGATGATCGTGGGGGGCACGAGGCCCCAGCCGAGGGCTTCCGAGAAGAGATAGGCGGCCAGCTCGCGCTTGTAGAGGCCGGAGGGGAAATCCCACAGGGGGCGCTCGCCTCGCTCGGGCTTGTAGACGGCGCGCACGCAGGTGGAATCCAGCGCCACCTCCGCCAGCAGCGTCACGTTGCTACTCCACGGCATGCGGCCCTTGACGGTGATCGTCCCGCGGGTCAGAAGATCCAGCGCCTCAGTGGACGATATGGCCATTGCTGCGCGGGCAGATGTGGCCGCCGGGGTCCATGGGGCCACTGCAGACGGGGCAGAGGGGGCGGCCGCCCTTCATCAGCTCGGTCGCGCGCCCGGCAAAGGCCTGGGCCTGCTCGCGGCTGATGCGAATGCGCGCCGAGGCGGGCTCTTCGCCCTGGCGCTGGCCTTCTTCCTCCTCCTCGAATAGCTCGACCAGGTCCACGATGATGCGATCGCGGTCCTCGTCGTAGCCCACGCCGATATTGGCCACGATCCAGGTGACGGGCTCGAGGGGCTCGATCAGATCCAGCTCGCGGGGCAGGCCGCCCTTGGGCGCGCCCAGCTTGGCCACGATGCCGCCCAGGTAGTCGCCCAGCGCGCGTACCTGCTCCTTCTCGCACTTGAAAGTGAGGAGCTGGCCGCGCTCGCGCGCCTGGATGAAGAAGGTGCGCTGGCCCGGCTCGCCCACGGCGCCGGTGGTGAAGAAGTCGGGCTTCTCGTAGTCGTAGGACTGGCTCATTTGAGGCCGAAGGCGCTCAGATCGCCAGCGCTGGAATTGACGGTGAGGACGGCCACGCCGGACGGCCGATAGGCGATGGCGCTGATGGAGGCCGTGCCGATCATGATGCGCTGGAAGAGATCGAGCGGCGTGCCGAGGGCATGCGCCACCGCGGCCTTGATGGGATCGGCATGCGAGACGGCCACGACGATGTGCCCGGCGTGACGGGCCACGATGCGGTCGATGGCGCTCGTGATGCGCGTTTGCATCTCGGTGAAGGACTCGCCGCCGGGGAAGTGGAAGCCGCTCGGGTGCTGCTGGATCGCTTTCCACTCGTCGGTCTTGTGCGCGTCCTTCAGCGCCATGCCCGTGAACTTGCCGATGTTCAGCTCGAGCAGGCCGCGCTCGATGCGCACGGCCTGGTGCCGCGCCTTGGCGATGATGCCCGCCGTCTCACGCGCGCGCTCGAGCGGCGAGGAGTAGATGGCCACCACCTTGTCGATCTTGGCGATGCGCTCCGCGGCGTTCTCCGCCTGCTTGCGCCCCTCGTCGGAGAGATGAAGGCCCGCCGCGCGGCCGGGTAGCTTGACGCCGGTGGTCGGCGTGAGGCCGTGGCGCACCAGGAGCACCACGGTGGAGGGGAGGGGCCGCTTCGCTTTCATGCGGCGCAGACGCCACCATAGACGAACATACCCCCTCACCTCGAGGGCTTGCGGGCGTCTTGCATGGCCTGCCAGATGCGCGCGGGCGTGGCCGGCGCCTCGCGCAGCACGACGCCGAGCTCGCCCAGCGCGTCCTCCACGGCGTTCACGATGGCCGCCGCGCCGGGGATGGCGCCGCTCTCGCCCACGCCCTTGACGCCCAGCGGATTGATGACCGAGCGGTGCTCGGTGAGGGCCACGGGAATGGACGGCACATCGTCGCTGCGAGGAATGGCGTAGTCCATGAGGGTGCCCGTCAGGAGCTGGCCCGCCTCGTCGTAGACGAGGCCTTCCATGAGCCCGGCGGCCAATCCCTGGACGGCGCCGCCCTGAAGCTGCGCCTCCACGATGGTGGGATTGATGGCGCGCCCCGGATCGTGCACGACGGCATAGGCCAGCAGACGCACGAGGCACGAATCCACGTCCACGTCCACGACGGCTGCCTGGGTGCCGAAGGCCCAGGTGACGGTGGCGGGATGAAAATAGGTGCAGGAATTGAGCCCGGGCTCGGCCCGCGGCATCTGTGGCGTGGGTTTGAGCGCCTTGGACTTGACGGCGGCCAAAGCCAGGCGCGCCAGCGTGATGCTCTTGCTCGGCGTGCCGACCACGAAGGCCTCGCCGCGCTCGATGCGGATGTCTTCCGGCGCGGCCTCGAGGAGATCAGCGGCCACGCGCTGGGCTTTCTGCTTCACCTCGCGCGCCGTCTGGGCCACGGCGGGGCCGGCATTGGCCGTGACGCGGCTACCGCCCGTGCCCATGCCGAAGGGAAACAGGCTGGTGTCGCCGGCGACCACGTTGACGTCTTCGAAGTTGGCGCCCAGCTCGGATGCTGCGATCTGGGCCAGCGTGGTCGCGTGCCCCTGGCCCTGCGCCGTCACGCCGATGATCACGTAGACCTTGCCGCTCGGATCCACACGGACCGTGGCGCCTTCGTAGGGGCCGAGGCCCGATCCCTGCGCGTAGCAGGAGAGCCCGATGCCGATGCGGCGATGGCCCTTCTCATGTTTCTGGCGCTTGCGCCACTCGTCGTAGTCGATCAGGGCCAGCGCGCGGCGGAAGGAGCCGGGGAAATCCGCCGGGTCGTACGCGATGGGCGTGCCGTCCTTGTAGACGAGGCCGGGCTTGTACGGCATCAGCGAGGGCGTGACGAGGTTGCGCAGCCGCAGCTCGGCGGGATCGATGCCCAGCTTGCGCGCGCCCAGGTCCATCAGGCGCTCCATGATGAAGTTGGCCTCGGGCCGGCCCGCGCCGCGATAGGCGCCGTTCACCGTCTTGTTGGTGACCACGCTCTTGCCCTGGCTGCGGAAATGCGCCACGCGATAGGGTGCGCAGAAGTGGTTCACCGTGTTGAGGGTGAGGCTCTCGCCCTCGACGGGATAGGCGCCGACGTCGGCCAGGAACGTATCGTCCACGGCCACGATGGTTCCATCGAGCTTAAAACCTACACGTGCAACGTGGATCTGATCGCGGTCGTGCCCCGTCGTCAGGAAGTCTTCGCCGCGTCCCGAGATCCACTTCACGGGCCGGCCCATCTTGAGCGCGGCCGCGCCCACCAGCATCTCCTCGGGATAGATCGAGCCCTTGGGGCCGAAGCCGCCGCCCACGTCGGGCACCATCACCCGGATCTGCTCGGCCGGCAGCTCGAGGACGGCGGCCAGCGAATCGCGCAGCGAGTAGGGGTTCTGCGTGGCGGACCACACGGTGAGCGTGCCCGTGTCCGCGTCGTGATAGGCCAGCGCCGCGCGTCCCTCGAGAGCCATGCCGGCCATCCGCGGGTGACGGATCTTCTCGCTGACCACTACCTCGGCCTGGGCGAAGCCCTTGTCCACGTCGCCATACGATCCGCTGACGGGCAGCGTGGTGTTGTCGGGCCAGTCGTGGACTGCGGGCTTGAGTCTGGCCGCGGCTTCGGTATCCGAGGCCACGGGCAGCGGCTCGTACTCGACCTCGACCGCCTCGGCGCCATCGGCCGCCTGGTAGGCGGTCTCGGCCAGCACGATGGCGAGCGCCTCGCCCACGTGGATGGCGCGCTCGTGGGCGAGCACGGGTACGGTGAAGGGCCGGCCCTTGTACTGGCCGCCATAGGCCGCGGGCATGGAGCGCTTGATCTCGGGCAGGTCGGCCGCGGTGAAGACGGCGGCCACGCCGGGCAGGGCCCGGGCCGCCTCCACGCCTATCTTAATGATGCGGGCGTGGGCATGACGGCTCCGCACCACGACCATGTGCAGCATGCCGGGGCGCATGAGGTCGTCGACGTAACGGCCGGTGCCTGTGAGGAGCCGGTGGTCTTCCTTGCGTCGGGGCGAGGCGCCGATGAGGTCCTGGGGCGGGGTCACAGAGGGGAGTGTATACGCGGCCGGGGCTCGGGCCAAGGGGCGGGCTGAGCGGGCCGAACTTGAGGTCGCAATTTGCGACCTCAAACGGCTGATCGATACCTCAGGAATGCGGTGGCGGCTTCGAAAATGACGAGCGGTAGTCCAGCGCGGCGCGCACCTTGTTCGTGAGTGCCGCGATGCTAAAGGGCTTGACGAGGTAGGGCTGGCCGAAGGTGAGACCGATGCCATGGTCCGCCACCTCGGAGGGGCTGGCCCCTGACATGAACATCACCTTGAGACCGGGAAGAATGGCGCGAAGCTCCGCCGCCAGGTCGCGCCCGTGCATCAGCGGCATCACCACGTCCGACACGAGCAGGTGAATGGGGCCGGAGTGCTCACGCGCCCAGCGGAGCGCTTCGCGCGGGTCGGTGGTCTGCAAAACGGTGTAGCCGTACATCCGCAGGGCATCGCCGACAAAGCTAAGCATCTCGGCGTCATCGTCGACGTCCAGGATGGTCTCGGTTCCCGGTGGCTGTGTGGCCATGCCCTCCCTTTCAGGAGGCTCCGCTGAGCGCCTCGGGCGTCACGTCGAGCGCCCGCGCCAGCCGCTCGACAATCATCGGCGGCGGCGTGCTCTCGATCTTCCCGCCCTCGAGGATGCTGATGAAGCTCTGGGAGACCTGGGCCCGCTCTGCCAGCTGGTGCTGAGTCAATCCCTTCGCCTCCCGCAGCTTCTCGACGATCTGCCCGATCTTCCTCGATCCCAAGGTAGCACTCCTATCGGCCAAAACGATGTGAGCCGCCAGAACATATCCTTGGATTGGTGGCGCGCGCCACGAGAAGCAGCCCGAGGGCCGCTGGTCGGGCCGGTCACAACGGAAGGAACTACGCGGCCGGCGGGGGGGCTCGGGGTCGAGCGGAAGGTAGCGAGAGCGACGGGACGGGACGGTCGTCCGGCGGGAGAATCGCCGTGATCACGATGAGGACGGGGCGGAGCTCGATCCTGGTGATCTCACTGACGAGGCCCGCACCCGAGGTGATCAGGCCGACGACGTCGTCAAAGTCATTGTCGTCGTACATGCCCCGGATCCAGGACGGATCCGGCGGGCTGGCCTGGGCGATCGGGGTGAGAATGCCCACGATCGCCACGAGCATCAGGGCCACGAATGCCGAGCCGAGGCGCCTCGACCGCATGACCAGGGAAGAGGGAAGTGAAGAGTCTTTCCACTGCGTGTGAGGACTGTTCCTTTTGTATCCCTCGCCCCCGGAGGGGGAGAGGGCAGGGTGAGGGGGCGCGCATGACGACAGAGACGCGTGGATGAATAATTTGGGCTAGACTCGGCGCAAATGACCGAGGAAGAAGCGCGGATCAGGAGCTACCTGGAGGCGCAGGCCGCCAAGCTCCCCCCCGCCGCCATCATCGAGAAGGTGCGCGCAGCTATGGCCGAGCTGCGCGCGGCGGCGGGGTCCGTGCCGTCGGTCCGGTTCCACGACCGGCCGGAGCCGGCGGAATGGTCCGGCAACGAGGTCATGGCCCACGTGGTCGACGCCGGGAACCACTTCGGCGACCAGATCGTCCGGGCCCTCGACGGGCTGCCTCCCGTCGAATCCGGCAGTAACAGAAGTGAGAAACCCGCACCGCGACACACCGCACCGGAGTGGTGCGCCATCCTCGAGCGCGACAGGGAGGCGCTCTTCGAGCGGGTGCTGCGGGCCGACCCGACGGCTCGTCTCGACAAGCGGATCGAGCACGGGATGTTCGGCACGCTCAACTGGCGGGAGACCTTGCTCTTCCTGCGCCTGCACGACCTCGATCACACCCGCCAGCTCGAGAAGAACGCCGCGGCCCTCGCCTGATGCGCGTTGCGATCTCGCTGCGCGTGGAGGGCCGCGACTGGGAGGATGCCAGCCAGTACGTCGTCGAGGCCGAGCGTCTCGGCGTGGATTGCGTCTGGTCGCACGAGTCGTGGGGCTACGACGCGGTGACGCCGCTGGCCTTCGTGGCGGCGCGCACCTCGCGCATCCAGCTCGGCACGGGGATCATCCAGGCCGGCACGCGCACGCCCGCGCTGGTCGCCATGACGGCCATGAGCCTGGCGAGCATGTCGCGCGGGCGCTTTCTCCTCGGCTTGGGCGTGAGCGGGCCCCAGGTCATCGAGGGGTGGCACGGCATCCGCTTCGACCGGCCGGTCACGCGCATGCGCGAGACCATCGACATCGTGCGGCAGGCCACTTGCGGCGAGCGGGCGAGCTACAAGGGACGCGTGTACGAGTTGCCCCTGCCCGGCGGCGAAGGCAAGGCGCTGCGTTCGGCGGCCGCGCCCCAGCCCGGCATCCCGATCTACCTCGCCACGCTCTCGCCCAAGAGCCTCGAGATGACAGGAGAGATCGCCGACGGCTGGCTCGGCACCTCGTTCATGCCCGAGCACGCGCGCGTGTTCTTCGACCACCTGGAAGCGGGCGCGAAGCGCGCGGGCCGCTCGCTTGCCCAGCTCGATCTCCAGGTGGGAGGCTTCGTGGCCTTCTCCGACGACGTCGATCGACTGATCCCGCCGCGCAAGCCGGGCCTTGCCTTCACGCTGGGTGCCATGGGCTCGCGTCAGCACAACTTCTACAACGACGCGTTCAAGCGTGCGGGCTACGAGGACGTGGCTCTCGAGGTGCAGCGCCTCTGGCTGGATGGTCGGCGTGACGACGCCGCGGCCCGCGTGCCCGACGAGCTGGTGCTCAAGACGAATCTGCTCGGCAGCGAGGCGATGGTGCGGCAGCGCATCGAAGCCTACCGTCGAGCCGGCGTGACCACGCTGCGCGTGGAGCCGGCAGGAGAGAGCCTGGGCGCGCGGCTCGCCACGCTCGAGCGTCTGCTCGCCCTCGTGCGTGATACGGAGAAGAGCGCGGCGGTCGGCGCACCTCGCGCCGCTCGTTGAAGTCGTCCTCGATCTCCTACGGCTGGGTCGTCGTCGCCGGTCTCAGCATCACCGAGACCGTCTCCTGGGGAATCATCTACTACGGCTTCCCGGTCATGCTCCGCCCGATGGAGCAGGAGCTCGGCTGGTCGCGCACGGTGCTGACGGGCGCCTTCTCGGTGGGACTGGGCGCCTCGGCCCTGGCCGCGCTTCCCGTCGGGCGATGGCTCGATCGCCACGGGCCGCGTGCCCTCATGACGCTGGGCTCGTGCCTGGGCGTGGCGCTGCTCCTCGTGTGGGCCCACGTGCACACACTGCCGGCGCTGTACCTGTGCTGGTTCGGCCTCGGCCTGGCCATGGCGGCCACGCTGTACGAGCCGGCCTTCGCCGCCGTGGTCAGCTGGTTCCACTCGCGTCACCGGGACCGCGCGCTCCTGACCGTGACCTTGACGGCCGGGCTCGCCAGCACGATCTTCATGCCGATCACGTCGTGGCTGCTCGGTCGGATGGACTGGCGGTCCACCTTGCTCGTGCTCGCGGTGGTGCTCGCGGCGCTGACGATTCCCATCCACGCCTTCGTGCTGAGGCAGGCGCCGAAGGCGTCGGCGCCTGGGGCGACCACGCACGCGGCCACCTCTCGGGCGCCGGGCGTCACGCTGCGCGAGGCCGTCCGCACGGTGGTGTTCTGGGTGCTCACGGCGGCCTTCGTCATCGGAAACTTCTCCACCATTGCCGTCACCGTGCATCTGATCCCGTACCTGGCCGATCGCGGCTACTCGCCCACCGTCGCGGCGCTGATGATCGGCTGGATGGGCGCCGTGCAGCTCGGCGGGCGGCTTCTCTTCGCGCCCATCGCCACGCGCTTCGGCTATCGCTGGGTGACCGCGGTCATCTTTCTCGTGCAAGGCCTGGCCGTGGCTCAGCTCGCCCTCGTCTCGCACCTGTCCACCCTCGTGCCCTTTGTCATCATGCTCGGGGCCGCCAACGGCATGGCCACCCTGGCGCGCGCGACGACGGTGGCGGAGATCTTTGGCGCGCGCCACTACGGCAGCATCAGCGGCGCCATGGCGCTCGGGGCGAACGGCGCGCGAGCCGTGGGGCCGGTGGGCGCCTCGCTCCTGCAGGCAGGGTTCGGCGGCTACGAGGCGATGTTCTGGACGCTGACGGCCACGCTGGCCCTGGCCGCCGCGGGCGTCATGCTCACGGGAATGCGCGGTTCCGCGGACTAGGTCCTTCTAACCGTAGAGAAATGATCGACCACGCGAAGTTCTTTCACTGGGAAGCCGCTACCCGCTAGGCAACGCGCTCGCCAATGTGTCTTCGCGGGTTGACAGAAGCGGAAACTCGTTTGCCGAATCTCGCGCTCAGCGCCGGTGCTGCATTGTCGGCATCGATTTTCTGCTGCTCGTCAGCCTTTACTTTTCATGGCACTCCCTATGCAGCAAGGCAAGTGCCTTTTCTTGGCATTTCGCCGATGCTTTGTGAAGGAGGTCGCGTCATGGGGCGACAACTGGCCTACCTGGTCCTCTGCAGTGGCTTCATCCTGCTCATCTCCGGATGCGCGACGAAGAGCTTTGTCGCAACGCAACTGAGCGCGACGGAGACCAAGCTGACCCAACGGGCCGACACTCAGGAGGCGAAGCTGCGTGAAACCGCGGACCGCGCCGGGGCAAGCCGCCAGGCGATCGATGAGATGGGCGCGCTCGCGAGCGACGCAAAGACGCAGGCGGCCAGCGCGCTTGATGCCGAAGCCCGGCTCGCGCAGCGCCTCGCGGACCGCAACAAGCTCAGACTGCTGGAGACGAGGTCTATCTACTTCGACTCCGGTAAGACCGAAATCCGAAGCGGGGACATGAGCGAGCTCGAGGACGTGGCCAAGGCCCTCAAGGCCGACGCCAACGCGATCCTGGAGTTGCAAGGGTTTGCCGATCCGCGGGGGAACGACCGCCAAAATAACGAGCTGGCCCGCGAGCGCGTGGAGGCAGTGACCCGCTATCTCGTGCAGCGCTACGACATCGAACTACGGCAGCTGCGAGGCTTCGCCATGGGCAAGGTGGCGGTGGAGACGCCAAGCCCGGAAGCCTTTGCCAAGGCACGGCGGGTGGACATTCGACTGCTCGCCCCTTGGTCGTCCTGGGAAGACGCCCAGGGCCCGATCGACCGCACCGCGGCCGCGCAGACGCCTGCAGTCCACCCGTCGGCTGAGGCCGGGGCTGCGGCGCCCAAAAGCACCAAGCGTGATGAGTTCAATCGCCGAGAGCCCATGCCTGGTGCATCTGTGAAGGCGCGGTATGACCAACCGGCAGCGCCACAGATCTCGCCTCGCTCGCGCCAAGATCGCGACGCGCTCCAAAATGCCACGCCCGGCAACGGGGTGCTCGAAATCCTGAAGACGATCTCGCCAAAGGAGCTTGGCGGCGAGGACTAGATCTAGTCGACCAGGCGCTCGACGATGACGCAGTCCTTCCACTCGCCCTCGAGCTGGCCGTGCTCCTTGTAGACGCCGACCTCGCGAAAGCCCGCCGCGCGACAGGCGGCGCGGCTCGCGACATTCTCGGGAAAGATCCGCGAGACGAGCTTGTGCAGCCCCGCCTTACGTGATTCCTCGATGAGCGCGCCGAGGGCCTGGCGGCCGACCTGACGGCCGCGGTGGTCGCGCCCGACGTACACGGAGAACTCGGCGGTCTTCGAGTAGCAGTCCCGCGGCCGATAGGACGAGGTGGAGGCGAAGCCGACGACGTGGCCCGCCTCCTCGGCCACGACGATCGGATGCACGCCGTCGAACCACCGCGTGATCTCCTCGGGCGTGCGAGGGCGCGTCTCGAAGGTGGCGATGCGGTCCTCGATGCCCTGGTTGTAGATCTTCGCGATGGCGGCGGCATCGGCCGGGGTCGCCGGGCGAGTGGTGATCGGCATGAGCTGACTCCTCGGACTTGTGACTCAGCGGCTACTGGGTGCGCGCCAGCCTTCCGCGGTGATGAGCTGCTCCACGCGCGCCCGGATCTCGTCGCGGATCGCGCGAACGCGCTCGATGGTCTTCCCCTGCGGATCCTCGATGGGCCAGTCGTCGCGCTTGAGCCCCGGCACGACCGGACATGCCTCGCCGCAGCCCATGGTGACGAGCAGATGGCTGGCGGCGGCGAGATCGTGGGTGAGCCGCACCGGCCTGGCTCGAGAGAGATCGATGCCGACTTCGCGCATGACCGCCACCACTTCTGGATGGACGCGATCCGCGGGCTCGGTCCCGGCGGAGGCGGCCCGGACCTTCTTGGGATCGGCGAGCGCATTGAAGAAGACCGCGGCCATCTGGGAGCGCCCGGCATTGTGGACGCACGCAAAGATCACCTGCGTCTTGATCGCCATGGTCTCTCTCCGATCGCGCTCGAGGGGCTGAAGCCACGCGAAGAGGGCGGTGGCCGCCGCCGCGCCGAGTAGCTGGGCGACAATGAAGCCCGGGACGTCGACGGGCCGGATGCCCGCGAAGGTGTCGCTGAGGGATCGCGCCACCGTGACGGCCGGGTTCGCGAATGAGGTGGAGGCGGTGAACCAGTAGGCCGCCGTGATGTACCCGCCGACGGCAAAGGCGACCGTGCCCGCGGGCAGCTTCGCGCAGCCCCAGATCACGGCGAGCAGCCCGAAGGCGGCCACGAACTCACTGAAGAGCTGAGCGCCCCCCTCCCGCGCCTTCTGCGAGGCGAAGAAGACCGGCTCGGAGAACATGACGTTCGCGGCGGCCACGCCGGCCAGGGCGCCCAGCACCTGGGCCGCGATGTACGCGGGCGTCTCGCGCCAGGGCAGCCCGCCCCGCCAGGCATCCGCGAGCGTCACCGCGGGATTGAAGTGGGCGCCCGAGATGGGCCCGAAGGCCAGGATCAGGGCGACGAGGGCCGCCCCCGTCGCGACGGTGTTGGCGAGGAGGGCCAGCGCCACCTGACCCGAGGCCAGGCGGCTGCCCATGATGCCGGAGCCGACCACGGCGGCAAGAAGCAGCGCCGAGCCGATGGCTTCCGCCACCGCTCGGCGCCCGAGATCAGGTCGATGCGTGGATGCCAGGCTCACACCACCGCGGGCTTCCGGGCGCGGACGAACGCGCTCATGAACTTGTCGTTGACCTGGGGGGCGATGGCGTCGGCATCGAGGCCCGCGCCCGCCAGGAATTCCCGCGCGTCCTCGACGCGGTAGATGCGCGTGGGCTCGAGATCGACCGTTTCGAAGCCGGCCTTGGCGAGCTTGTCGCGGTACTCCCGCTCTTCGAGCGCGCCGGCCACGCAGCCGATCCAGAGCTCGATGCTCTTGCGGAGCTCGGCCGGCACCTCGCCCCGTACGACCACGTCGGACACCGCGAAGCGCCCGCCCGGCTTGAGTACGCGGAAGGCCTCGGCGAAGACGCGGTCCTTGTCGGCCGAGAGATTGATCACGCAGTTCGAGATGATGACGTCCACGGAGTTGGCGGGGAGGGGGATCTGCTCGATCTCACCCTTGAGGAACTCGACGTTGGTCGCGCCCGCCTTCCGCTGGTTCTCGCGGGCGAGGGCGAGCATCTCATCCGTCATGTCGAGGCCGTACGCCTTGCCGCTGGGGCCCACGCGCTTGGCGGAGAGGAGCACGTCGATGCCGCCGCCCGAGCCGAGGTCGAGCACCGTCTCGCCCGGCTTGAGCTCGGCGAGCGCGGTGGGATTGCCACAGCCGAGCGACGCCGCGGTCGCCTCGGCGGGGAGGCTGCACGTCTCGCTCTCGGTGTAGATATTTGAGGTGATGGGGTCACACTCACCGCGAGACGACGCCGATCCGCAACATGCGTCGCTCGAAGATGTCACGCGAAGTGCCGCCTTGGCGTACTTGTCCTTCACGATGCTCTTGATGTCTTGCTCGGCCATGGCGTCTCCCCTTTGCGTCGTGATCAGGAGCTGCAGCAGGACGTATTCTTCGCGAGCTGCAGTCCCTTGGGTGCCTTGGCCACGGGCGCCTGGGTCTCGTCCTCGAGATCGTAGTTGAGGTGATAGACCTCCCACTCCACGCCGTCGGGATCCGTGACCCAGAACTTGTCCTGGTTGGCGTGACAGCAGTTGACGCCCATCTCCTCGGTGACGGGTAGCCCGGCCGCCTTCACGCGGGCGAGCTGGGCCATGACCGTCTCCACCGACTCGACCTGGATGCCGACGTGGTCCACGGTGCCGCGGGCGGCCGCGCCGCCATGCGAGAGGGCGAGGTTCACGGGCGCCCAGGCGGGCAGGAACTTGGCATAGCCCGTCTTGACCTTGACCGGACCCTCGCCGAGGAACTTCTCGTAGAACTCGCGGCTCTTGGCGAGGTCGGATACGTGCATGTGCATGTGGACCTTGGCGCTCATGGCGTTCTCCTCTAGCAGCAGGCGGTGAGCAGACGACAGAGCGTCGTGACCGCCTCCCGCTGCACCGAATAGTAGATGTACCGCTCTTCCTTGCGACTCTCCACCAGCCCGGCCCGCCGGAGCACATCGAGATGATGGGACAGGGTCGGCCCGGGGATCTCCACGGCCTCCTGGATCTCGCCCACCGACATCTCCTTCCCGGCGCGCACGAGGAAGAAGAACACCTGCAGGCGGCTCAGGTGAGCGAGGGATTTGAAGGCCTCGACGTGGGTGTGGTTGGCATCCAGCCGGGCCAGCGGCAGCGGGGCTATGGTTTTCATGTTTTGAAGTCTATGGAAATATCAAACCGATGTCAAGCCCCCTTTTCGATACCCGGATGGAGCGATGATCTCTCCTTCTATCCCTCTCCCCCACCGGGGGAGAGGGCAGGGTGAGGGGGCGAGGCCTTGCAACCGGCGGTATCCTCATGTCGATTCCCGTCGCGCCCGTTCGTCTACTCCATGGACGACATGAACGGGCCGGGGCCGGCCGGCGTCCGGGCGATAGAAAGCCCCGAGAAACCACTCAGGAGGCTCCCATGGCGAAGTTTCTGATACTGTCGCGCGGCACGGGCGAGGCCTACAAGCAGCTGAGTCCTCAGGAGATGCAGAAGGTGATCCAGAAGTACATGGCGTGGACCGACGACATGCGCAAGGCAGGGCGTCTCCTCCATGCCGACAAGCTGCGGGCCGACGGACGCGTGGTCCGGGGCGCCAACGGCAAGATGACCGTCACCGACGGCCCCTTCGCGGAGTCCAAGGAGATACTGGGCGGCTTCTGGATCGTCGAGGCCACGAGCTACGAGCAGATCCAGCGCGATCTTGCCAACCATCCCCATCTGGCCGCCGGCAGCCTCGAGGTGCGCGAGATCGACGACATGAGCGCGAGGGGCTGAACAACGCGGTGGACCCCGCGGCGCCGTCCGAGGTCGACGCGCTCGTCGAGCACCTGTTCCGCCACAGCGCGGGACGCATGGTGTCCTCGCTCGCGCGCCGCCTCGGCTCGGCGCGGCTGGACCTCGCGGAGGAGGCGGTGCAGGATGCCCTCGTCCGCGCGCTCCACACGTGGCCCTATGGCGGCGTGCCCAGAGAACCTCGCGCGTGGTTGTTTCAGGTCGCCAAGCACCGCGCGCTCGATCTCCTCCGTCGCGAAGCCTCCCTGCGGGGCAAGCTCGAAATCATCGAGGGCGAGCCGGGCCCCGTCGTGAATCTGGACGCGGCCGATGACAGGGCCGTCGGCGACGACGAGCTGGCCATGATGTTCATGTGCTGCCACCCCTCCTTGCCGAGCCTCGGCCGCATCGCCCTGACGCTCAAGACCGTCGGCGGCTTCAGCGTCGAGGAGATCGCGGCGGCCTTCCTGGCCGAACCGGCCGCCATCGCTCAGCGTCTCGTGCGCGCCAAGCGCCAGATTCGCGAGCAGGACATTCCCATCGAGATCCCGCGGAGTGACGAGGTCGCCGCGCGGCTGGAGAGCGTGCTCGACGTCCTCTACCTGTTCTTCAACGAGGGCTACAGCGTCCACGGCGGCGAGAACCTGGTCCGCGCGGAGCTGTGCGGCGAGGCGATACGGCTGGCCGGGATCCTCGCCGGGAATCGACGTACGGACCTGCCACCCGTCCACGCTCTGCTGGCGCTCATGCTGCTCCAGGCGAGTCGACTGCCCGCGCGAGTGGACGAGGCCGGCGATCTCCTCCTTCTCTCGGAGCAGGATCGCGCTCGCTGGGACCAGGGCCTGATCGCTGAGGGGCTGCGCCACCTGGAACGCGCCTCTTCCGGTGAGAGCATTATGGCGTACCACGTGGAGGCGGCGATCGCGGCCTGTCATGCCGTGGCCCCGGACGAGGCCTCGACGAACTGGACGTACGTGCTGCGGCTGTACGGTGAGCTTCTCTCGCTCAAGCCTTCGCCCGTGGTCGAGCTCAACCGGGCCATTGCTCTCGCCATGGTTGAAGGACCCACGGCTGGGATCCGCGCCATCGAGGGCATCCAGGAGCATCCCGTGCTTGCGCGATATTACCTGCTGCCCGCGGCCCTGGGCGCGCTCTGCCTCCGCGCCGGGGATGCCGGGCGAGCCGCGGACTACTACCGCGAAGCCTTGAAGCGCCCGTCTTCGACGCCCGAGCGCCGTTTCCTGGAGAAGCAGCTCGAGCGCTGCACCCCCGTCTAGGGGTCAGGTCTCACAATCCAACATCAAGCTTCCGCGAGATCGAGGTTCGGATCAGGTCTAGCGAGGCAACGTTGTCGAAGACCTCCCTGTTCCTGCCCAAATGTCATAATGTGAGACCTGACCCCGATGCTCGACTTCTACAGACGTCCCGCGACGATGACATCCGGTGGAGAACACGCGCGCATGCTCGACGCCGTGCCGCGTGATCTGGCCGGGACGACTCGTGTCGTGCAGGGCCTGTTGCTGCATGAGCACTGGGCGCCCGCCTATGGCGTGACCCTTCCCGACAAGCGCAGAAGCGAGTCGCATATCCGTCCCGCTTCGCGGATGCTGGATCGCCTGCTCTCGATTGACGACCGGCCGCTCACGGCCGCCCGGCCGGTCGAGGCGCGCCTCGTCGGGGTCTGCCGACACTTCACGGTGCTGCTCGTCGCCATGTTGCGTGCCCAGGGGGTTCCCGCCCGCGCGCGTTGTGGCTTCGGCGCGTATTTCAAGCCCGGCCACTTCGAGGACCACTGGGTCTGCGAATACTGGAATGCCATGGACGGGCGCTGGGTCCTCGTCGACGCGCAGATCGACGACGTGCAACGGGCAAAGGTGCAGCCCGATTTCGACTTGCTCGACGTGCCGCGCGACCGCTTCGTGATCGCGGGCGATGCCTGGGCCCGTTGCCGCGCAGGTGACGCCGATCCGTCGACGTTCGGGATCTTCGACATGCGCGGGCTCTGGTTCGTCGCAGGGAACCTGCTGCGGGACCTCGCGGCGCTCAACAACATGGAGATGCTGCCCTGGGATGTCTGGGGCGCGATGATTCGGCCCGACGAGGCGCTGGGCGACGATCGCCTCGCGCTGTTCGATCGGCTCTCCACGATCACCCGCGCGCCCGATGCCGCATTTGCCGAGCTGTGCAGGCTCTACGAGGGCAACGAAGACCTACGCGTGCCGGCGACCGTGTTCAACAAGGTGCTGAACCGCCCGGAAGCGGTCGAAGTTATCCGCTAGAAGTTGATCGGCCTCGTGACGGGGTGGGCGCCGATCTCGCCGCCCATCCAGCCGGGGACCACGGCCGAGAAGCGTCCCGCCGTGCCGCCCGCCACGACGACCATGATCTCTTCGACCGAGGGGAACTTCGGCACGAGCGCGTCAGGGTCCGAGCCGGCGGCGCTCTTGAGTCGGCCGCTCTCCGCGCCGTCGGGGCCGGGTTCCAGCTCCCTCGCGCGGCGCCGGATCGTCTCGAAGAGGTGGCGCTTCACGTCCTGCTTGGACCAGCCGTCCTCCCCGATGGTCTTCGCGTGCTCGGGCCCGATCACGAGCAGCGTGTGGCCGTAGAGCGGAAAGCTCTTGTGGTTCCACACGCCGGCGGCCGACCACCCGAGCGAAGCCACGAGCTGCGGCGCCGTGCGGCTCAGGTGGTCGTTGATGATGAACGGCCCCTCGCCGGGAAAGAGCGTGACCGTGCTCGCCTCGCGCGGCTGCCCGCGCTCCACGTGGAGCGGCTCCCAGGGCGAGGCCTCTTCGTTCTCGCCGATGCAGTAGGTGTAGCGCCCCGGATGGCCAAGGGTCGACATCGAGATCTCGCCCGCCTTCGTCCCGCCGAGGTTGATCATGATCAGGCGGAGCGCGCGGCCGATGGTGGCGTTGGCGCGAAAGCCGGGGCCGAACACGCCCGCCGCGCAGTTGACGCCGAGGCGCCCGCGCACGGGGCCATTGATGATGACGAGGGGCGAGGTGGCGTTGGTGGTGCCGGACTGGCCGTGGAGGTTGAAGGCGGGATCGCAGGCGGCCTCCACCACGGCCAGCACCACGGGGAAATAATCCGGCCGGCAGCCTGCCATGACCGCGTTGACGGCGAGCTTCTCGACGGTGGCTCGCCCGAAGTTCGGCGGCACCTCGGCCACCAGCGTCTCGCGCGGCCGCCCGGTCGCGGCCAGCATGCGCTCCACGCGCTCGCGGGTGGGCGGGACCACGGGAAGCCCATCCGTGACGCCGCGCTCGAACCAGACCTCGAGATCATCGCCCATGGCGGCGCCTGGTATACGGAGTCATCGAATGCGGATCCCGAGCAGGGCCGCGAAGATCGTGGCCTGGGAGGGATCGACCATCGCGCCGTAGAGGTCCGCAGGATGGAGTCGCAGTCCTTCGACCTGAGACCCGCGCAGGTCAGCGTCTTTCAGCTTCGCGCCCCTCATGTCCGCGTTGTGCAAGTTGCAGCCACGGAAGACGCAGCCTTGAAGATCGGCGCCGAGGAAGTTGGCATCCTCGAAATTGCACGCGTCGAACTCCGCGGACTTGAAGCGGGCGTGGGCGAACTGGGTATAGCTCTGAAGGCCCTGGGAGATGAGCACGTCGTGGCACTCGGCGGGCTCCTCGACCCGGAAGCCGGTCATGCGACAGTCCAGGAGCTCGACCCGGAGCGCCGTCAAGGCGCGCGTCTTGAGGTTGGCGAGGTCGCACCCCACGAGCCGTACGTCGCGCAGGGTGACCGTGGCAAATGTGCTGCCGGGAAGCGCGACCCTGTTCAGCACGCAGCTCTCGATGGAGAGGCTGGTCTCCGACAGGCCGTCCCGCTTCAGCTCGCTGATCGTGCTGCGGGCAATCGCGATCTCCGGACCACGGAAGAGGTCGTCGCCACGCGCGACGGGAGGATCGACGGGCAGGTCGGGTCTGCGTCGATCTCTGAATTCCTGCCTCGCCTTGCCGCGAGTCATCGGGCTAGAGTGTAACGTCTGCCAAGGGCGCCGTCCGCGTGCTATTATCCGCCGCCTAGGTCATGGGTGCCCTACTCGCTCCCCCCTCCGGAGGCCTTGCCATGCGACTCTCGATCGCGCTGCTTGCTGCCTTGCTCATCTCGGCGAACGGCGCCGAAGCGCAGCAGACGGTCAAGATCGGCACGACGCCGTCCTTCGTCTTCCTGCCCCTCTACGTCGCGGAGCAGCTCGGCTACTTCAAGGCCGAAGGTATCACGGCGCAGTTCGTGGATTTCGAGGGCGGGGCCGAAGTCACCACGGCCATGGTGGGGGGCTCGATCGACGCGGGCGGCACCATGGTGGAGCGGCCGCTGATCCTGGCCGAGAAGGGCTTCGGCGCCAAGAACCTCGTGGCCCTGGAGAACAGGAACCCGCTCCACGTCGTGCTGCGCGCCAACCATCCCGCGAAGGAAGTGAAGGACCTCAAGGGCAGCCGGCTCGGCATGACGCGCGCGGGCAGCGGCACGGACCTCTCGCTGCGCGCGCTGCTGAAGGACGCCGGGCTTGAGCCCGATCGCGACGTGGCCATCATCGCCATCGGCGGCGTCAGCTCGGCCAACGCGGCGCTCAAGGCCGGCCAGGTCGACGGGTTCATGGGCGGCGAGCCGGCCACCGCCATCGCGGTGCACCAGCTCAAGCTGGCCCGCTACTTCCTCGACCCGCGCATGGGGCAGGGGCCCAAGTTTCTGCAGTTCATGACCTTCCCCACCGTGCAGGTCAGCGACCGGTTCATCCAGGCCAACCCGCAGGCGGCGGAGAAGATCGTTCGCGCCATCGTCAAGACGCTCAAGCGCATGCGCGAGGACCCGGAAGCCGCGGTGCGGGTCGGCCAGAAGCTCTTCCCCACGCTGGATGTGTCCATCATTCGCTCCATCATCACCATCGAGAAGAACACGTATTTCCCGCAGATCACCGAGGAAGCCGTGCACCAGTGCAACCAGGCGCAGAAGCAGCTGGGCGTGGTCAAGGGCGACATCGCGTACGACAAGGTGGTGGCCACCCAGTTCAAGCATCTTTGGGATCAATAGCAGGGGACCAGCAAGGCGCCTCCATGCCCACGAAGGTCTCCGTGACGAATCTCTCGATCGCCTTCGGGGCCACCCAGGCCCTCGAAGGCGTGAGCCTGACCGTGAACGATGGCGAGTTCGTCTCCATCGTGGGCCCGTCGGGCTGCGGCAAGTCGACCATGCTGAACGTCATCGCCAAGCTCCTGCCCCCCTCGGACGGGAGCACGCGCGTGGCGGGCGTGGAGGGCAATGGCGCCTCCGCGGCCAAGGTCGGCTACATGTTCCAGAAGGACACGCTCCTGCCGTGGGCGACCACCCTCGACAACGTCTACCTGCCCATGGACGTCCAGGGCGTGCGCGACAGCCGCAAGGCGGGCGCCCTCATCGACATGGTGGGGCTCACGGGCTTCGAGGGGCATTTCCCCCGCCAGCTGTCCGGCGGCATGCGCAAGCGCGTGCAGCTCGCGCGCCTCCTTGCGCAGGATCCGGACGTGCTCCTGATGGACGAGCCTTTCGGCGCTCTCGACGCCCAGACGCGCCTTATCATCCAGGAGGAGTTCCTGAAGATCTGGGAGCGCTCGCGCAAGACGGTGCTGTTCGTCACCCACGATCTCCAGGAGGCCATCGCCCTCAGCGATCGCGTGGTCCTCATCAGCGCGCGCCCCGGGCGCGTCAAGGCCGTGTACCGCGTGGAT
>Ga0209689_1001252_pt1 | contig 18951 bp, 13 predicted proteins | sample GraSoiAngelo_149_FD_187119 | JGI IMG/M metagenome (GOLD analysis project Ga0209689, IMG submission 187119) | Grasslands soil microbial communities from the Angelo Coastal Reserve, California, USA - 14_1009_09_30cm (SPAdes) (version 2) | ecosystem: Environmental > Terrestrial > Soil > Grasslands ... | reverse complement strand
GTACCTAAAGCCCGTGGACCTCGACCAGCACCTCGACCGGCTCGGTGCGCTGCTGGACAGGGAGCGCGCCGCGGAGACGGAGCGCTTCGCGCAGGTCCCCTTCACGGAGCGGGTGCGGCGCGGGCTCGCGCTCCCGGATGTCGAAGCGGTCGAGGAGTCCGGCCTCGCGGGTCGCTCCCTGGTGACGTACGCCCGCCCGGGCGGCAGCGAGCTGGCCGGGCAACAGCTTGGCGTCGGAGCCATCGTGCGCGTGATGCCGAAGCGCGAGGCGGCGGATGACGCCCCGACCGGCATCGTGGCCAGGCGCCAGCGCGCGCGCATCGGAATCGCCTTCGACGAGTCCCCGCCGGACTGGGCGACGGAAGGCCGCGTGGCGATCGAGCTGCTGCCGTCTTCGGCGACGTACGACCGGCTCGCCGGCGCCGTGCGGCGGATGCGCGACGCGCGGCGCTGGCATCCTGTGGTCCGCGGTGAACCGCCGCGGTTCGAGGCGCATCCCCGCGACGCGCCCGGAATCCAGCACCGGCTCAACCAGGAGCAACAGGCGGCGCTGGAGCAGGCCGAGCGCGCCAACGACCTGATGCTCGTGCACGGGCCGCCCGGGACCGGAAAGACCACCGTTCTGGTGGAGCTGATCCGGCGAGCTGCCGCCAGGGGCGAGAAGGTCCTCGCCGCCGCCCCGTCGAATCTGGCGGTGGACAACCTCGTCGAGCGGCTGGTGGCGGCGGGCATCGACGCCGTCCGCGTCGGACATCCCGCCCGCGTCCTTCCCGGCGTGCTCGAGCACACGCTCGATCAGAAGACGCAGGCCCATCCGCAGGCGCAGATCGCGGCGGAGCTGGTGGACGAGGCGCTGCGGCTTCGGGCGGACACCCGCAAGCGCAAGCAGCGGCGCGGTCCGGGCCGGTTCTCCGAGGCCCGCGCCCGGGAGCGGGAAGCGCGGCAGCTCCTCGCCGAGGCGCGGGAGCTGGAAGATCGCGCGGAGCTCTCGGTGCTGGAGAAGGCGCAGGTCGTGCTCGCGACGCTCACCGGAGTCGAGTCGCGTGCGCTGGAAGGGCGGCGGTTCGCGATCGCCGTGATCGACGAGGCCACCCAGGCCGTCGAGCCCGCGGCTTACCTCGCACTGCTGCGCGCGGATCGTGCGGTGCTGGCGGGAGATCATCTCCAGCTTCCGCCCACCGTGCTGGCGGCGGACGCGCAGGAGCTCTCGCTGTCCCTCTTCGAGCGGCTGGCGATTGCGCAGCCGAGCGCGATGGTGACGCTCCTGGAGCAACACCGCATGAACGAGCAGATCATGCGCTATCCCTCCGACGCGCTCTACGGCGGCAAGCTGCGCGCGCACCCGGCGGTCGCGGATCACGCGATCGACGGCTCTCCGCTGGAGCTGATCGACACCGCCGGCCGTGGGTTCGAGGACGAGACGCCGCAGGAGAGCGACTCGAAGATGAACCAGGGCGAGGCGGAGCTGGTGGCGGCGGAGGTCCGCAAGCTGCTGACGAGGCTCCCGCCCCGGGACATCGCGGTGATCTCTCCATACGACGCGCAGGTGCAGAAGCTCCGGCAGCTGCTGCACGAGGTGGAGGAGCTGGAGATCGACACGGTGGACGGCTTCCAGGGCCGGGAGAAGGAGGCGGTGGTCGTCTCGCTGGTGCGCTCGAATCCGGCCGGCGAGCTCGGGTTCGTCGCCGACATCCGCCGGATCAACGTCGCCCTGACGCGCGCGCGCAAGAAGCTGATCGTGGTGGGCGACAGCGCCACCATCGCCCGTCATCCCTTCCACGAAGGGCTGGTGAAGTACGCCGAGCGCGCCGGCGCCTGGCGGTCAGCGTGGGACCGATGACGCCCAGGCGGCCATCCCGTCCACGATCCGCGCCATCCGCCCGTAGTCGAGCGTGTCGGGCGTGTCGCGCGCCGTGTGATAGCGCGGGTTCCGATACCAGGCCGTATCGGTGACCATGGCTGCGCGCGCGCCGTTGCGCCAGAAGCTCGAGTGATCGGAGTCGGCGATCCCGGGGATCAGTTCGGGCGCATCGATCGACCGCGCGGCGGCGCCGTTCGCGAGCAGCGCGGACTTGACCGCTCGCACCAGCGGAACATCCTGGAGCCTTCCCACCACGACGATGTAGTCCCCCCGCGACGGATAGAGCAGGCGCAGTGCGGCGAACGGGAACTGCTGCGTCTGGTCGAAGCAGCCGAGCATCTCCAGCGAGACCATGGCGCGGACGCCGCGGACGGATTCCGCGTGGGCGGCGCTGCCGAGCAGGCCGTACTCCTCGTTCGAGTAGAAGGCCAGGTCGACCCCGATGGCCAGCTGCGCGCCGCGCAGGATCCGCGCCAGCTCGAGCAGCGCCGCCGTGCCGCTCGCGTTGTCGTCCGCGCCGGGATACGGACCGCGGACGTCGTAGTGCGCGCCGATGACGATGCGGTCCTGGGTCTGCGGCCCGAGATGCACGACGAGGTTGCGGAAGCTCTCGCCGTTCGCCAAGTAGCGCTGCTCCTCGAGGCGCCGCTCGCCATGGAAGGGCGTCCCCCCGACGATCTGTCCGCGGATCCAATCCGCGGCGCGCGACTGCCCGGGTGCGTCGTTTCGCGGCCCGAGCGCGACCAGCGCATGGACCAGGCCGCTCAGCCGCCCAGGGTCGGCGCGCGGGCCTCGCCAGGCGGGTCCCCGGCGGAAGACCGGTTGCACGACCGCCGCGACCAGGGCGGCCAGGGCGAATGCGACCAGCAGGGCGAGCGCGACCGCGATCTTCACCGGACAGTCGCCAGCGCCAGGAAGATCGCCGCGGGCACGCCTTTCCCTTCCGCGCGCGGCGGGTGTATGCGATCCCGGCTTCGCGGACGCGCGCGCATGTCGGACGGGAGGAAGCTGGGCCGGCGCGGGTTTGTCAAGGGAGCGGGTCTAGAGAGGCGGGCGCCGTGCAGCTCGAAGGAGTCGAGCACTTCGACGTGAGGGCGGGGGACGTGCGGCTGCATTGCGCCGCCATCGGCCCGCGGGACGGCCCCCTGGTGATCCTGATGCACGGTTTTCCCGAGTGCTGGCTCTCCTGGCGGTATCAGTTGCCGGCGCTCGCGGCCGCCGGCTTTCGCGCCGTCGCTCCCGACCTGCGCGGGTATGGCGGCTCCGACAAGCCGAGCGGCGTAGCCGCCTACCGCATCGAGCTCCTCGTACGCGATGCGTCGGAGCTGGTCGCCGCGCTGGGACGCGATCGCGCGGATGTAGTGGGACACGACTTTGGCGCGCACATCGCATGGCACCTCGCCATGTGGCATCCGCAGCGCGTGCGCAGGCTCGCGATCCTGAACGTGCCGCACCCCGCGCGGATGTGGCGCGGCCTGCGGACCCTGCGCCAATTGCGCAAGAGCTGGTACATGTTCTTCTTCCAGCTTCCACTCCTGCCGGAGTGGTTCATGTCGCCGCGGCGATTGCGCAGCGCCCTCCGGTACACGCCGGCGCGCAGGGGCGCGTACGACGAGGCGGTCATCGAGGCCATCGTCGCCGCCGTGGGCGATCGCACCGCGCCGATCAACTACTATCGCGCGGCCGCACGGTACCGGAGCCCGCCCTGGAAGCCCGTCGCGGCGGAGACGCTGGTGATCTGGGGGGAACGCGACCCGTGGCTCGGCTCCGAGCTGGCGGAACCGGATCCGCGCCAGGTACCGCGCGTGCGGGTGGAACGGATCGCCGAAGCGTCTCACTGGGTACACGCGGACGCTCCCGGCCGCGTCAACGAGCTGCTGATTTCGTTTCTCGGATGAAGTGGACTACCCCCCGCGTTGACCCATGCCGACCGTACGCACATGGCGCCTGCACGCAAGTCGTCCGGCAAGCGCACGGCCGCACGGCGGCGAGGGACGGCCTTGACGCGGCGGCTGCCGGAGTACGAGGCGAAGCGCGACTTCGCAGTCACCCCGGAACCCGCCCCCGGCAAGGCAGCGCCGCACGCCGAGCCGACGTTCGTGGTGCACAAGCACGACGCGACCCGGCTCCACTACGACGTGCGCCTGGAGATCGACGGCGCGCTCGCCTCGTGGTCGGTGCCCAAAGGACCGAGCTACGATCCGGCGGTCAAGCGGCTCGCCATCCAGACCGAGGATCATCCGCTGGAGTACGGCAGCTTCGAAGGGCGTATTCCGGACGGCGAATACGGCGCTGGCGACTCCCTGATCTGGGACGCCGGCACCTGCGACTCGGTTCCACCGGGTCAGCTCTCGCAGCAGCGCGCGAAGGGCCACATCGTAGTCGAGTTCCACGGCAAGAAACTGCGCGGGCAGTGGCACCTGGTCCGCACGCACGGCGGGGCGCCCGGCAAGGCACAATGGCTGATGTTCAAGGCCAAGGACGGAACGGAGGACCCGTCGTACGACGTGATCGCGGAGCGGCCGGAATCGGTGGTCAGCGGGCGCGTGATCACGCGCGGTCCGGAGAGGAGCGGCAAGCTGCGGGCGCCCCGCGCCGCACCCGAAGCGATCCTGCCCGCCTACCTGCCTCCGATGCTGGCGACGCTCGTCGACGCCGTGCCCGCGGGGCAATGGCACGCCGAGGTGAAGTACGACGGATACCGCGCGCTCTGCGCGCTGTCGAACGGCCGGGTGGCGATGTGGACGCGCAACGGCCTGGATCTCGCGGGAAGGTTCCCCCGCATCGCGCAGGCGCTCGCGCGCATCGTGGTCGGCGATGCGGTGATCGACGGCGAGGTCTGCGTGCTCGATCCCCAAGGCGTGCCGCGGTTCGAGCTGATCCAGCAGGGCCGGACCGAGGAAGCAGTGCTCTTTGCCTTCGACCTGCTGCGGCTCGACGGCGAGGACCTGCGCGCGCGCGCCCTGGAGGAGCGCCTCGATCTGCTGCGCAGCGTGCTCTCCAATGCGCCGCCGCAAGTCCAGCTCGCCGAGGAAGTGCCCGGCGACGTGGCGTCCGCGCTGGCGAAGGTGCGCGAGCGCGGGTTGGAAGGCCTGATCCTGAAGGCGCGCGGATCGGTGTACGAGAAGGGGCGCTCGCGCGAGTGGCTGAAGCTCAAAGCACAGGCGACGCAGGAGCTGGCGATCGTCGGGTGGACTCCGGGGAAGGGGAACGCCAGAGGTTCGCTCGGTGCGCTGCTGCTCGCGGTGGCGGACGGGAAGGGCGGCTACGAGTTCGCGGGGAAGGTGGGGACCGGCTTCTCCTCGAAGCAGCGCGCCGGGCTGCAGAAGCAGCTGGCGCAGGACGAGCGGCCAGACCCGCCGGCGCGCGGCGCTCCACGGCTGCGCGATGCTCACTGGGTCGAGCCGCGCCTGGTCGCGCAGGTGCGCTTCACCGAGTGGACTTCGGACGGGAAGCTGCGCCATCCGGCATTCCAAGGGATCCGCGCGGACAAGAAGCCGGAGGAATGCGTGCGGGAGAAGCCTGCGCCGGTGCCGCCGGCGCCAGCCGCGAAGGGTCGCGCCCGCAAGCAGGCGCCGGTCCCGGCACCCGATCAGCCGCAGAAGCTGACCAACCCGGATCGGCTCCTCTACCCGAAGGACCGGATCACCAAGGCGGACGTCGCCGCGTATTACGACGCCGTCGCGCCGGCGCTCCTGAACGCACTCAAGGACAGGCCGCTGACCCTGGTCCACTGGAACCAGGGCATCGAGAAGCCGAGCTGGTTCCAGCAGGACGTGGGCGCGATGGCGGAAGACTGGATGCGGATCGTGGAGACGCCGGCGCGCACGAAGAAGGGAAGCGTGCGGCACTTGATCGCGGACAGCCCCCGCGCGCTGCGCTGGCTGGCGCAGAACTCCGTCCTGGAGATCCACGCCTGGCACTCGCGCGCGCCGAACCTGACCCAGCCGGACTGGGTGGTGTTCGATCTCGATCCGGCCGAGGGCGAGACCTTCGAGCAAGCCCTGGAGGTCGCCGCGGTGCTCCACGGGATGTTCGAGCGGCTCGGGCTCCCGAGCGTCCCCAAGACCACGGGCAAGCGCGGGCTGCACATCCTCGTGCCGCTCGCGAAGGGGCACACCTACGAGGACGCGGAGTCGTTCGCGCTGCAGGTCGGCGAGACCGTGGCGAAGCAGCTGAAGAACGTCACGCTGGAGCGCTCGCTCGCGAAGCGCCGCGGGCGCCTCTACTTCGACTGCATGCAGAACGCGTACGGAAAGACGGTGATCGCGCCGTATTCGCTGCGTGGGATTGACGGTGCCCCTGTCTCCACGCCTTTGCGCTGGAGCGAGGTGAAGCCCGGGCTCGATCCGCGGCAGCTGAATTTGCAGACGATGCCGCAGCGGCTGCGCGAGTTGGGCGATCTGTTCGCTCCAGCGCTGACGCAAGGGGTGCGCCTGCCGCGCTACAAGCGGTGATAGTGTCGGCGGGTGCGGCTCCTCGCGCTCGCCCTGCTCCTGCTCGGCTGCGAAAAACCGTGTGCGTTGCTTTGCTCGAACGATACCGACTGCGGGCCCGGCGCGTACTGCCTGAACCAGTCCGCCTGCCTGCTCGATTGCCTGCGCTGCGGCAGCAACTGCGTCGAGAGCGTTGCGAATTGCACCGGGTGCGGCATCGCCTGCCCCACGGGACAGAAGTGCTCGCGGGGGAGGTGCGCCGACGCCTGCGCGTCTGACCTGACCGATTGCGCCGGTTCCTGCTACGACTTGAAGACCGATCGGTATCACTGCGGCCGGTGCGATGCTCCACCGTGCGCCCACGACCAGAACTGCGTCCAGGGCGTGTGCACCAAAGTCGATGTCTGCGGTTGACGTGTTACGCTCACCCCGTGAGCGACGAAGTCACCATCCCCGCCTTTCGCGCGGTGCCTCGCACCGGCGTCATCTATGTCACTTCCGAGGCGCACAAGCTCGGCTACCGCAGCGAGGATACGTCCTGGTGCAATCTCGGCCAGGGCCAGCCGGAGACGGGTCCCCTGCCGGGAGCGCCGCCGCGCGTGCAAGAAATCGGCGTCCGCGTCGACGATCAAGAGTACGCGCCCGTGCCGGGCCTCTGGGAGCTGCGCGAGGCGGTCGCGGCGCTGTACAACCGCCTCTATCGCAAGGGCCTGCGCTCCCAGTACGGCCCCGAGAACGTCAGCATCTGCGGCGGCGGGCGCGCGGCCCTCACCCGCGCCGCGGCGTCTCTCGGCCACGTGAACCTCGGCCACTTCCTCCCCGACTACACCGCCTACGAGGAGCTGCTCGACGTCTTCAAGGCGTTCACCGCCATCCCCATCCTCCTCGAAGGGGAGCGCGGATACGCTTTCACGGCCGACGATCTGCGCAAGGAGATCCAGGGGCGCGGGCTCTCCGCGCTCCTCTTGAGCAACCCCTGCAACCCGACGGGCAAGCTGGTCCAGGGCGACGAGCTGTCGCGCTGGGTGCGCACGGCGCGCGAGCTGGAGTGCTCGCTCCTGATCGACGAGTTCTATTCGCATTACGTCTGGACCGGCCGGCCCGGGCAGCTCCCCATCGAGAGCTCCGCCCGCTACGTCGAGGACGTCAACCGCGACCCCGTGGTGATCTTCGACGGCCTGACGAAGAACTGGCGGTACCCGGGCTGGCGCGTCACCTGGACAGTGGCTCCGGCCAAGGTGATCGACGCCGTGGCCAGCGCGGGATCGTTCCTCGACGGGGGCGGCTCGCGCCCGCTGCAGCGCGCCGCGATCCCGCTGCTCGCCGACGAGGTGGTGCGCAAGGAGACCCTGGCGATCAACGCCGCGTTTCGCGACAAGCGGGACAAGATGATCCAGCGGCTCGAGCGCTTCGGCATCCGCGCCGATCGCGCGCCGGACGGGACCTTCTATGTCTGGGGAAACCTCGCGGGCCTTCCGCCGCCGCTGAACGACGGCATGGGGTTCTTCCGCGCGGCCCTGGAAAAGAAAGTGATCACCGTACCCGGCGAGTTCTTCGACGTGAACCCCGGGAAGCGGCGCAGCCACCGGGCCTCGCGATTTCGCAGCTACACGCGGTTCTCGTTCGGCGCTCCGCAGCCGCAGCTCGACGAGGCCATGACGAGGATCGAACAGCTCGTCCTCTCCTCGGCACGTTAGCGGCTCCCCGCCGAAGGCGGGGTATGCCGCTACGTTGTTGCTGCGTGTCTCCGTGAAGACGGAGACACGCTTGGCGCGAACTGATCACCCGTCAAGCGGTCCGGCAGGCGGGCGGGCGCCGTCGGGGTCCTCTCGTGCCGCCGCTGCACCTTTTGTTCGGCGCCTTACATTTCCCTCAGACACCTGGAGGGAGGACATGTTCTGCGTGGTCGCAGCATTGCTCGTCGCAGCGCCCCAGAACGTCCTCCCGGTTTCCAGCGGCAACGCGCTCACGCTGCCGGCAGCGCGGCACCTCCTGCGCCTCGATCCAGGAAGCGGCGGCACGGTGACCTGGCTCCTGGCCGTCCAGCAAGGCGGCGCCAATGGACACTGGCTCTCGCTGTACCGCAGCACCGACGAGGCGCGGACGTGGACCTGGTACGCTCCCATCCGCGGGTGCTGCGAGCACGACACGCCCGACCTGATCGCGCTCGGGACGGACGTCGCCATGGTGTACTCGTACGAGGGGCCCGAGGTCTCCGGGTCCACCGAGCACGACGTCTATTTCCAGAGGTGGCGCTGGAAGGGGGCCGCCGAGTGGAGTGGGGACCCGCCGGTCACTGTCTTCGATTCCACCTCCAACGCCACCGCGTACCTGCGTGCCGAGCTGGCGCGGGATTCCCAGGGACGGCTCTGGGTGTGGGCGCAACGCCTGAACGCGGACGGCAGCTTCACGATGGTGGTGTCGGTGAGCACCGACAGCGGCGCCACGTTCCAGCCGCAGCCGTCGCTGGATACGTTCGCGAACCGGCCAGGGGGGCGCATCCTCCCCGTCGCCGGCAACCAGCTGATGCTCCTCTACGGGACGCACAACGGCGGACTGGGCTACATGCGAATGCGCGACGATTCCGATCCGCTCCAGGCCTGGGGCGCGCGCCAGGTGGTATTTCCGGAGGGCATCTACCATGGCGCGGCGCTGAGCGCGGCCGGCGACGGCAGCGGCGGCGTCCACCTGGTCTACAAGGACGTCGGCGGGCAGCTCTGGTACCGGCACTGGAGCGGCATCTGGAGCTCGCGGATGCTGGTGGAGAGCACGGCGGATTGGGCGTTGCAACCGGCGATCACGCGCGTCGGCGGGAGCCTGGTGATCTTCTCGAATCGGACGCTCTCGACCAATACCAACTATCAGTTCCGCTACCGCGTTCTGGAGGGCGGAGCGCTGGGCAGCTCCGTGCTGCTCGACGGCAGCGGCGGCTTCAAAGGATATCCGGGTGCGGTCGAGTGGCTTCCGGGATCGATGGCTGAAGTCCCGTGCTTGTACGGAAACACCCCCAATGCGAACACCAGCGGAAGCCTCGGGCTCGTGTTCGCGCTCACACCGAACGCCACGCCCCTGCCGTCGCCGCCACCTGACGGAGGAACGCCGGACGCCGGCGTCCCGGACGGCGGCGTTCCCGGCGCAGGCGGATCCGACGCGGGTCCGCCTGACGCTGGTTCGCCTGACGCTGGTCCGCCGCCGCAGTCGGGTGTCCTGTTCAGCGATGCGTTCAACCGGACGACGGGCCTGGGTCCGGCATGGCGGATCGTCGCGGGCGCGTGGAGGACGCCAGGCACGCGGGCGGAATCGGACATGCGCGGCAGGGACCAGGTGGTGGTGCAGTCGTTGAGCTGCGCGGACTGCTCGGTGCAGGCGCGCGTGGTGAATTTTGCCGCGACGGCCGCAGCGCTCGACCTTCGTGAAGGCGCCTCGGGCGATCGATATGACGTCGCGCTGCTCGGCAACGGACGGCTGCAGGTCCGCCGGTACAACGGCGGCGTGACCACGGTGCTCGGCGACGCCCCCAGCGGCGTCGCCGACTTGCAGAACTGGGCGACGATCGCGCTCGCCGCCACGGGCGCGGGCCCGGTGCAGCTCGTGGCGTCGGTGAACGGGATGGCGAAGCTGACGGTCACGGACGCGTCGGGGTCCGCGATCGTCATGCCAGGGACCGCGGGGTTATCCACGAGTCTGGCCGGGGTCTGGTTCGATGACTTCGCCGTGATCGGGCAGGAGGGCGGCGGGACCGGCGCTGGCGTTCCCGACGGGGGCACCGTGGATGGAGGCGCAGTGGACGCAGGCACGCCCGACGCTGGCGTCCCCGACGCTGGCACGCCGGATGGCGGTGCTTCGGACGCTGGCTCGCCGGACGCAGGGATCCCGGATGCCGGAACGGCGTCTCCCCAAATCCTGTTCAAGGACGACTTCAATCGCACGCTGGCGTCTGGTCTCGGTCCCGGCTGGACGGTCCTGTCCGGCGCCTGGCGCGACAACGACAAGGCGAATTCGGACGCGAGCACGCTCGACCGGGCGGCGCCGTCGGGAGTGTCCTGTGCCGACTGCAGCATCGACGCGAAGATGGTGAATTTCGCCGGCGGCGAAGCGATGCTCGAGTTGCGCGGATCCGGCAGCGACCGTTACGCGCTGGCGCTCACGGCGGGAGGCGCGCTGGAAGTGCGGCGCTACCAGGGCGGCGTGAAGACGGTCCTCGGCGGCGTTCCCAGCGGGCTTGCGGATTTGAAGACCTGGCACGCATTCTCGTTCGCGGTGCAAGGCGACCATCCGGTCACGCTCACTGCGTCGGTCGACGGGGTCCCGAAGATGAGTGTGACCGACGCCGCCGCATCTGCTCTGGGCGCAGCCGGCGCTGCCGGCATTGCCGCGACCGCGTCCGGCATCCTTTTCGACGATTTCGTCCTCACCGGGTCCGGAAGCGGACGATGAGGGCGTCCTGAACTGAGCAAACTCCGCGGTGCGGAGCTTTGCGGATGCTGCAGCGATCCCAGCTTGCCGCCGATGAGACCTTGCAGGGCCCTTGCCGCCCTCTGCGCGGTCGCCACCTCAGGTTGCGGTGCGCCGCTCGGCGGGAGCGCGGACGCGGGGGATCAGAGCGATCAGAGCGCGCCGCCGCAGACCGCGTCCGACGGCGGACCGATTTCCCACGCCGACGCCGGCCCCGCGGACGCCGGCGTCTTCCTCGCCGCGGATGTAGCGTGGAAGGAGACCGGGTTCGATCTGATCGCCGTGGATCGCGCTGGTACCGCCTATGCCGTCAGCACCGACGGTTCCGACACCGACCTGTGGGCGAGCGCGGATGGCCGGTCCTGGACTCGCCGAGGAGCGGCGCCGGACGGCGCTTCCTTCTGGGTGATGACCGCGCTCGAGGACGGCACGCTGCTGGCGGACGTCGTGGACGGGTCCGGCCATGCCATCGCGCGATCGACCGATCGCGGCGCGACCTGGAAGAAGGTCCTCTCCACGGGCGTGTATCGAACTCTGACGCCGCACAGCTTCGGCGAGCTCGCGGGCAGCGCGTACTTCCTCGAGTACCAGGTCTTCACCGTCGCGAGCACCCCCATCCGGCTCTGGGCGAGCGCCGACGGCGGAGCGAGCTGGACGGTCCGCCATACGTTCGAGGGTCACCGCCACGGACATGGCCTCGCCATCGATGCCGCGCGCAACGCGCTCTGGGCGTTCTTCGGCGATACCGAGGCGCAGTCGGGCGCCTACCGGTCGACGGACGGCGGCGCGAGCTGGAAGGCCATCGTCGCCGGCGATCAGGACGGCGACATCGTCGACGCCGTCGTTCTTCCCGACGGCTCCCTGTTCTGCGGGCAAGACATCAGCTACGTGCCGCCGCATCCGGCCATCGCGCGAATCCATCTGGATGGCTCGGTGGACCACGTGTTCACATTGCCCTCGGCCAGCTACTCGACGCACGCGATCGCTCGCGGCGGTTACGTCGTCGGAGCGACCTACGAGATCGACAACGACGTTTCGCCCCCGGGCTGGACCCATGGTTCGCTCTGGGGAAGCGGCGATGACCGGCACTGGGAGAAGCTGCTCGACGTGGCCCGGTTCGACGCGCACGACGACGTCCGCACCGACGTGTACTGGGAGCTTCCCGGTGGGGAGCTGGTGGTGAACGTGCGCAATGCGGCCGGATTCGGCCCTGGAGGAGTCGGATACCTGCTGCTGCGTCCGATCCGCCGCTGACAGTTCAGGGAGGCGTCACCTCGTTCACGGCCGTGGTCGGTCGCTCTCCGCGCAGCACGCGCTCGACCTGCTCGAGGGCGATGCGCGCCATGCTCTCGCGCGTCTGCTGCGTCGCGCTGCCCAGATGCGGCAGCAGCACCACGTCGTCGCGACCGAGCAGGCCCGGGTGTACCGCGGGCTCGTTCTCGAACACGTCCAGCGCCGCCCCGCCGAGATGGCCGGACTCCAAGGCCGCTACCAGCGCCGCCTCGTCGACGATGGGGCCGCGCGCGGTATTCACCAGCAGCGACCCGCGCTTCATCCGCAGGAGCTCCGCGGGGCCGATCAGGTGCCTCGTCTGGGGCGTCAGGGGACAATGGATGGAGAGAATGTCGGCCTGCGGCAGCAGCTCGTCGAACGGCACTCCGCCGCCGCGCGCGTTGAACAGCACGCGCATCCCGAATCCCTCCGCGCGCCGCGCCACCGCGCGTCCGATGCGGCCATAACCGAGGATGCCCAGGGTGCGCTCCCGCAGGTCGCGCCCGAGGAGCATGGTCGGCGCCCAGCCGCGGAACTCGCCCGCCCGCACCATCCGCTCGCCTTCGCGCACGCGCCGCGCGAGCGCGAGGATCAGCGCCCAGGTCAGATCGGCCGTCGCGTCGGTGAGCACGTCCGGGGTATTGGTCACCCAGACGCCGCGGGCGGTGCAGGCCGGGACGTCGACGTTGTCGTATCCGACCGCGTGATTGGCGACGATGCGCAACCGCGGGGCGGCCTCGAGCAGCTCCTTGTCCACGCGGTCTCCCCCGACCGCCAGCAGCGCCGAGGCCTCGCGCACCCGCCGCAGCAGCTCGCCGCGCTGCACCGCCTCCTCCGAATCGTGCAAGTCGATCTGGATGCCCGCTCCCAGGACGTTCTGGGGAGCGAGCACGAGCCTGCGGGTGATGAAGACGCGCGGCTTTTCCACCCGCCCTGTGTACCACGCTGGGTCTTGACGGGGCCGGAGCGGGGAGCAGAGTTGCGCGCATGCTGACCATCCGCTCCCCCGCGTTCCCGCATGGCGGCGAGATCCCCCGGCTGCACACCTGTGAGGGAAAAGACGTTTCGCCGGCGCTCGAGTTCGCCGGTGCGCCGCAAGGCGCGAAGAGTCTCGCCCTGGTCGTTCACGATCCGGACGCGCCCGACCCGGCGGCGCCGCGAATGGACTACGTGCACTGGGTGCTCTACAACATCCCGCCGGACTGCAAGGGGCTTCCCGAAGGCGTCCCGGAATCGGCGCTGCCCGAGGGCACGCTCCCAGGGCTGAACGACTGGAAGAAGACCGGCTACGGCGGCCCGTGTCCGCCGATCGGGCGGCACCGGTATTTCTTCGTGCTCACCGCTCTCGACACCGAGCTCGACGATCTCGGCAAGCCCACGCGGCAGAAGGTCGAGCGCGCCTTCGCCGGCCACCTGCTGGCGAAAGCCGAGCTGATGGGCACGTACGAGAAAGGGCGGAAGTAGGGCCTCGCCTTCCGGAGCTCAGGATCGGCCGCGCAGCTGCAAGAGCCGCGCAGCCGCGGCATCGGCCGCCTGCCGGGATTCGCGCGCCTTCGCCTGCGCTTTTTCCGCCGCCTGCCGCGCCTGCGCCGAGAACCGTTCCAGCTGCTCCGCCCGGGCCGCCAGGCGGCGCGAGATCTGCTGCGCCCGCTGGACCTCCCGTTCGCGCAGTATCCGCTCGCGCTTCTCCGCGACGCGCCGTTTCTGCTCGTCGACCCGCGCCTGGAAGCCCTGCCTGCGCTCCGCCGCCTTGGCCACGACCGCGGCGGTTCCGGAGAGCAGCGCGCCGAACCCCGCGGGGGAAAGCTCGTGCTCGAGCGTGCCGGCGCGAAGCGCGTCCGGTTCCGCGGTGGCGGCGGTCTGGACGGTGTCCTGGATGCGCCGCTGCAACTCGAGTGTGAGCGCGGTCCCGGTATCGCGGGCCGCCTTGTCCGCCTCTCCCAGCAGCCGGTGCATCGTCTCGCGCTGCGCTTGCATGGCGTCGCGCAGCTCGTCGCTGCCGCCGCCGTGCAACTGGACCCGCTGCGCCCGCTGCGATGCCTCGATCAACGCGTCGACGGCGCGCGAGTCGCGGCGGGCGAGCTGGTTGACGATCCAGAGCGCGGTGCTCGGACGGCGCAGCGCCGCGGTGCGGCGCGCCTCCTCCGTCTGCCCCTCGTCTCGCAGCTTGCGGACGAGCGCATCGCGGGCCTTCACGAACTCGTCCGGTGGGACCTCGGCCAGTGGGTTGCGGGGGCGCATCGGCGTCAGCCTACGACAACGATGCTAGATCCAGCGTCTCGCCGTTGGCGGGAATGTGCAGCCGTTCGCGCGGGAGCCGGCGGCGCTCCCATTCGCTGACGAGCCGCTCTGGTGGCTCGTCGAGCGGCTCGTCAGTGAGCTTGAACGTGCCCCAGTGCATGGCCAGGAAGTGACGCGCGCCGAGATCGACGAACGCCTGGATCGCCTGCTCGGGATTCATGTGCTGCTTCTCCATGAACCAGGCGGGATCGTAGGCGCCGATCGGCAGCAGCGCGGCATCGAGGGCCGGAAAGCGGGCGCCGATCTGCGAGAATCCCTCGAAGTACGCGGTATCGCCGGCATGGTAGATGCGCGAGCGCGACCCTTCGATGACGAAACCGCCCCAGAGCGTCTGGTTGACGTCGAACAGGCCGCGGCGGCTCCAGTGCTGCGAGGGAACGTAGGTGATGCGGACGCCCTCCCCGACCCGCTCCGTCTCCCACCAGCCGAGCCCCCGGACCGGCAGCGGCAGCCCTTTCCCCAACCCGACGCCGGTCACCACTGGCGCGCCGGCCGCGAGCACGGAAGGGCGATCGTAGTGGTCGTAGTGATTGTGGGTCACCAGCGTCCGGTCGATGCGCGGAAGCTGCGCGGGCCGCAGCGGCGCCGGAGCGTTGCGCCGGATCACGTACGAGATCCGCTCGCCGAACAGCGGATCGATGAGCAGCGAGGTCCCGTCGAGCTGCACGAGCCAGCTCGCATGGCCGAGCCAGGTGACGCGGCCTGGCTCCCCGGCGGCAGGCGGGGTCCGCAGACGCTCGACGTCGGGAACCACCGACGGGACCGCGGCGCTGGCGGGACTCTTGCGGCGCCGTCCCATGATGCGGTCGAGCACGGCCCACCGGAACATCATGGCCCCGGCATTCGGGCCGCTGCCGTCGAGGTTCTTGAACCGGCTCACTGCTACCTCGGGGGCGCCCACGGCACTTCCCGATTCTTGCGCGCGGCTTCGTCGCCCAGCCGGGTCCAGGAGCCACTCGCGACCGCGGGGCGGTGCAGCCAGCCGGGCTCGGCGAAATCGCCTGCTCCGGCGCCTCCCGGGTCCGGGAGGAGCCGGTTCACGAGAGCGGCGACGCGATCGACGAGGCCGGGCGCGATCCCATGCACGAGGCGCATCGCCTTCGCCAGGATCCCGACGCTCACGTAGACCTCGCCGCGGGCGCAGGCGCGAAGGATCCGCCGCGCCGCGCGCTCGGCCGCGACGGAAGATCCGGGCAGCGACGCGCCGATGGCGAACCAGGCAACCTCGCGCTGGCGGCGACCCTTGAACAGCGCATTCCAATGCGCTCCGGTGCGCATCACGAACGGCAGGATGGTGGTGACGCGGATGCCCTCGCGCGCCGCTTCCACCGTCAGCCCTTCGGAGAACCCGACCGCCGCATGCTTGGAACCGACATAGGGCAACAAGTGAGGGATGGCCACGGCGCCGCCGATGGAGCAGATGTTCACGATCCGGCCGTGACCCCGCAGGTGCGCCAGGGCCGCGAGAGTCGTGTGCACCATGCCGAAGTAGTTGATGTCCATCGCCTCGCGGAAGTCCTGCACGCCCATGGAATCGAGCGGACCCACCTGGATGACCCCGGCGTTGTTGATCAACACGTCGATGCGCCCGAAACGCTCCACGGTCTGGGCGACGAGGGACGCGGCCTGCGCGGGATCGCTGACGTCGCAGGTGATGGCGAGAACGCCGGCGTCCCGGACAGCGAGCTCGGCCCGCGCCCGTTCCAGCTCCGCCGGATCGCGCGCGCAGATCGCAAGCCCCGCTCCTTTGCGCGACAGCTCGCGCGCCATCACCAGGCCGAGCCCGCGCGAGCCGCCAGTCACCAGGACCACTTTCCCCGAGAACGAGAACGAGGGAAAGGCCCTCCTCAGGGCCACCCCGGCGCCCGCGGCGCCTGCCGCCCACAGCCAGCCCCGACCGATCCGCATCTGCGCACCTCCGGCAGGAAGATCGGCATTCCATCAACCCGCGCAAACCCATGCAAGCAACCGCCACCCCGCCCGGGTCCGCGCGAGTCCAATGTTCCTTGATCTGAAGAGCTGGCCTACTCGAACCGGAGGGCTTCGATCGGATCGAGCCGGGAAGCCCGGAGGGCCGGATAGAAGCCCGCGATGACCCCTGCGAGGCCGGCGGCGAGCATGGTTCCGAGCATCACCGGCGGGGAGAGCAGGGTCGGCCAGTCGCCTCTCGCGGCCATCCACTTCGACACCCCGATCCCCAGCGTGAGCCCGATCACGCCGCCCACGCTCGCGAGCAGGACGGCTTCGGTGAGGAACTGGAAGAGGATGTCGCGGCCGCGGCCTCCGACCGCCATGCGGATGCCGATCTCGCGCGTGCGCTCGGTGACCGACACCAGCATCACGTTCGCGATGCCGATCCCGCCGACGATCAGCGAGATCGCCGCGACCGCCTCGAGCAGGGTGGCGATGGTCTGGGTGCTCTGCTTCGCCGCGTCCTGCATCTCCGCCAGATTGCGGATCTGGAAATCGGGCTCGGCCAGCTCGGACAGGTGGTGCCGCTGGCGCAAGAGCGCGGTGATCTCCCGCTCGGCATCGGCGACCGCTGTCGCGGACCGCGCGGAGATCATCATCTGCCCCACGGAATCCGACTGCGATCCGATCAGGCGGCGAACCACCGTGGACCAAGGCACGAGGATGACGTCGTCCTGATCGGCGCCGCCGAAGCTCTGTCCCTTGACGGCGAGGATGCCGACGACCTTGCAGGGCACGTGCTTGACGCGGATCTGCTCGCCCAGCACCGGCGCTCCCGGCACGAAGAGCTTGTTCACCACCGTTTGCCCGAGAACGCACACCTTGGCCGCGGAAACGTCCTCCTCGCGGCCGAACGCCTCTCCTTCCGCGACGGGCCACGCCCTGACTTGGAGATAGGCGGCCGTGGTTCCCTGCACTTGCGTGAACCAGTTCTGGTCGCCGTAGACGACCTGCGCCCCGGTGCGGTTGATGGGCGCCACTGCGGCGACGGAATTGCCGAGCTCGCGCTCGATGGCGGTGGCGTCGTCGCGCGTCAGGTTCTGCGTCGCGCCGGATCCGGTGGCGACGCCGTGCATGGCGATGGAGCCGGGCAGGACCATCAGAAGATTCGAGCCCAGGCTCTCCATCTGCTGCGCCACCTTCGCCTGCGCGCCCTGGCCGATGGAGACCGTGGCCATCACCGCGGCCACGGCGATCACGATCCCCAGCATCGCGAGCAGCGAGCGCAGCTTGTTCTTGCGCAGCGCCCGCAGCGCCGTCCGCAGCGAGGCCAGGGCGTTCACGCCGTGTGCTCCGGCGCAGCTTGCAGCTCATCGCGCGCGAGACGGCGGCGCCCGAGGGGAACGTCGCTCAGCACCACCCCATCCTTGAACGTCACCACCCGCCGCGCGTGCTCCGCGATGTCGGACTCGTGCGTCACCAGCAGGACCGTGAGGCCCTGCTCGTTGAGCTCCTGGAAGATGCTCATCACCTCGATGCTGGTGCGGGAGTCGAGGTTGCCGGTGGGCTCGTCGGCGAGGAGCAGGGCGGGACGGTTCACCAGCGCGCGGGCGATCGCGACGCGCTGCTGCTGCCCTCCAGACAATTGCGCGGAGGTGTGCTCGAGGCGGTCTCCGAGCCCGACCCGCTCGAGCGCCTCGGCCGCGCGCCGTTGCCGCTCGCGGGAGCCGACGCCCTGGTAGAGCAACGGCAGCTCGACGTTCTCCACCGCGGTGGTGCGCGCGAGGAGGTTGAACCCCTGGAACACGAATCCGATCTGCTCGCCGCGGACGTGGGCGAGCTGATCGCGCGAGAGCCGGCTGACGTCGCGTCCGTTGAGAAGGTATGATCCGCGGGTGGGCCGGTCCAGGCAACCGATCAGGTTCATGAACGTGCTCTTGCCCGACCCGGACGCCCCCATCACCGCCAGGAATTCGCCGGCCGCGATGGAGAGGGAGATGCCGCGCAGCGCCGGCACCTCCACGTCGCCCATCCGATAGATCTTCTCCAGCGCGCGGGTCTCGACTACGGGAGCCGTCGCCTCGGGCCGTCCGCTGCCGCTGTCCGCATCGCCTGCGGCGGATCTCGCTCTAGAAAGGTCCACGGCGCCTCTGCTGCTGCGCGCTCCCGGCGGCGTCGCCGCCGCCGACGATCACCCGGTCTCCCTCGGAGAGACCCTCGATGACCTCCGTCCGCTGTCCGTCGGACAGGCCGACGCGGATGTTCACGGGAACGGGCTTGCCGTTTTCCAGCTTGTACACCCGCCCCGCGCGCCCGGGCGCTTGCGGTCCGCTGCCGTCGCGGGCGCCACGGGCCGCGGCGGATGCCGTGCGCGCCTGAGGCGTTCCCGCCCGCTGCGGCGGCGCCGCCTCCGGCGCGGCCGACTCGTCGGGCTTCCAGCGAAGCGCGGCGTTGGAGACGCGCAGCGAGTCGTCCTTGCGGGCCGCGGTGATGTTGACGGAAGCGGTCATTCCCTGGCGCAGCTTGCGATCCGGGTTCGGCGCGTCGATCACCGCCGGATAGGTGACCACGTTCTGGATGGTGTTGGGGGCCTGCCGGACGTCGCGGATCGACCCCGTGAACGTCTCCCCCGGATAGGCGTCCACCGTGAATTTCGCTTCCAGGCCCTCGCGGACCTTGCCGACGTCCGCCTCGTCGATGTTGGCGAGGATCTGC
>Ga0209689_1001248_pt1 | contig 18971 bp, 20 predicted proteins | sample GraSoiAngelo_149_FD_187119 | JGI IMG/M metagenome (GOLD analysis project Ga0209689, IMG submission 187119) | Grasslands soil microbial communities from the Angelo Coastal Reserve, California, USA - 14_1009_09_30cm (SPAdes) (version 2) | ecosystem: Environmental > Terrestrial > Soil > Grasslands ... | reverse complement strand
CCGCCCAGCGCCGAGGAGAGGAAGAGGGTGGAGGCGAAGATCCGATCGACCTGAATGCCCAGCAGGGTGGCGGCCCGGCGGTTTTCCGCTACCGCCCGCAGGGCTCGCCCCAGCTGAGTGAAGCGAATCACATAGCCCAGCACCAGCATGAGCGCGACCGTCGTGATGAGGATCAAGAGCTTGGTGCCTTCGATGGTCAGGCCGAGGAGATGGAAGGTCGGATTGGGGACGGCTCCGGTTGGGAACCGAACGGAGTTCGCGCCATCCTGCCAGAGCCAGCTGAAGAAGGTGCCGGGCGTCGCCTGCTCGACGATCGCGACGAAGATCAGGGCGAGCCCGATGGTCGAGATCAGTGCCGAGATCGGTGGCGCATTCCGGCGACGCAACGGCCGCAGCGCGAGGAATTCGATAAGCAGGCCGAGCAGTCCGCAAACCAATACCGCGATCACCGCGGCCGGCAGGAATGGCATCCCGTGCAACGCGACCAGCGAGTAGGTGATGACCGCGCCCAGCATGAAGACGGCGCTGTGCGCCAGGTTCAGAACATCGAGAACGCCGAAGACCAGCGTGTAGCCGACGGCGAACAGCGCGTAGATCGATCCGATAAAGATCGCGTTGAGGAGCTGTTGCGCCAAGCCGCCAGCTAGCTAGGGCTCACCGATTGCACCAGCGTGAAGCCTCCGTGCCCGTCCATCGCGATCACCCACACCGTTTGTTTGACGTCGTGGTTCTTGGTGAATTGGAACGGGCCGAGCGGAGTCTGGATGTTGACGGACTCCATCGCGTCGCGAAGCTTGGTGCGATCACCGGGGGTGTCGCTGAAGGTCAAGTTCGCCCGCTTGGCGGCATCGGCCAGGATCAAGATGGCCGCGTATCCCTGCGCCGCGAACTGGTCCGGGTCGCCACTGTACTTCGCCCGATAGTTATGCACAAAGTCGGCATTCGAAGGGAAGGTGTTGTTGAGATACCAGGCGCTGCCGGACTCGGCGCCTTTGCCTGAATCGCCCGCCTGGTTCGAGACCACGGCCGTATTGAAACCGTTGCCGCCCAGGAACTGGCCGGTGAAGCCCTGTTTCCTGGCCTCGATCATGATCTTGGCCGGGATGCCGCCGAGGCTGGTGATGAAGATCACTTGGGGATGCTTTGAGAGCGCCTTGGTGACGGGAACCGAGAAGTCGGCGGTCGCCTTGGGAAATGCCACGGTATCGAGCAGCTGGATCCCATACTGGCTGACGGTGTTCGTCACGATCTTTCCGCCATCGGACGAGAATTTGTCGTCATTGGCCACCATCAGGACACCGGTCGTCGGGTGCGCTTTGGCGGCGTAGACCTTGATGTTGGTGGGAATGGCAGTCTCCTCGCCGAGGCTGTCGCGGAAGACGTAGGTGCATGGGTCGGTCTTCGGGTAGTTGCAGTCCGGAACGATGTGGATGCCGGTGGTGCTCACCGCGAGGATCGGGATTTTGAAACTCTCGGCCAGCGGATGGACGGCGACGGCGGAGTTGGACAGGGTCGGGCCGAGGAGGGCGAGGAGCTGCCCCTGCTGAATCAGTGTTTGGGCGACCTGGGCGGATTGAATCTTGTCTGACGCATCGTCCTTGACGTCGAGCGAGATCTTGGCCCCGTTGACACCGCCGGAGTTGTTGATCTTGTCCACCGCCAGCTGCATGCCCTTCTGCGAGCTCGGCCCGTAGACGCCGCCGGCGCCGGTCAGCGACAGAATGGCCCCCAGCTGGATGGTCTTTCCCTGGTACGAGTTGGACGAGCTGGTACCGGTCGACGAGGATCCGCCGCAGGCGGTCAGTACCAGTGCCAGGCCCACGACGATCGCACGAGCCCCGGTCCTCATAGTGAACCTTCCTCCCGCTAATGAGATCTGCGCAAAGCTTACCTCTAAGTGCAACTAGGGCACTATCGGGTTATCGGGACGTGACCCAGGTGGTCGCAAACGGAGCGCGCCACGATCGCCGCATCCTCGCCGACCCCGAATATGAGCGACGACTTCCGGGTGCGTAGGAAGTGAACGCCGACGAAGTACAGGCCGGGCACGGCGGTACTGGCACCGTCCGGCGCGAGCGGAAACCCGAGCTCGTCAAAGGCCGGCAGCCTGACCCAGCGCGCATAGTCCGGGCGAAAGCCGGAGGTAAAGATGACGGCACCGAAATCTCCCAGGGCGACCTCGAGCGGCGGGTCGGCGTGAAACGGCGGGGGCTCGGGCAAATCGGGGACGGCGATGCCCTTGGCTGATAGCTGGTCTTGCATCAGGCGGCGGACGTCGCGATACCGGGCGTCGCCGAAGGCGACCGAGTCCAGTAGGTCCGGCGCGAACCGGGCCGTATTTCCGTCGACGTCGGTCAGGTGGCCCAGGAGAGTCACGCCCATCCCTTGCAGCACGCGGTAATGAAGGTCGTGCCCGCCGCCACGCCCGGTCAGCTGGACGTTCGCCGTAAGCCGCGCGGATGGCGACGTAAGCGAGCTCAGCGCGGTGTCGAACCAGGTCGTCTTGGCCAGCCAGGTCACGATGTCGCGTCCTTCGATGCGCCGAGGTCCCCAGGGAGCCCGACCGCAGGCCAGAAAGACCTCCCGGCCTGCCAGATGCAGATCCTCCGCGATCTGGCATCCCGTCTGACCGCTGCCGACGACCAGGACCCTGCCGGGTGGTAGCGCGCCGGGATTGGTGTAGTCCTCCGCGTCGATCGCCAACACCGTTCGCGGCAAGGCCGCCGCGGCGGCAGGTCTGTGCGGGCGCTGGTAGGCGCCCGTCGCAAGCACGACAATGGCCGCTTCGATTTCGCCCGCGGTGGTTTTGAGCCGGAACCTACCGTCGGCGCCGCTTTCCAGAAGCTGGACCTCGACGCCTTCTCGGACAGGTGCCCGAAATGAGTGGGCGAACCGCTCGAGGTTTCGGACGATCTCGTCACGCAGGACGAATCCTTCAGGGTCATCTCCGTCGTAGGGGAAACCTGGAAGGCTCATCGTCCAGTTGGGCGTAACCAGGCAGAAGCTGTCCCAGCGGCTGCGCCAGGCCTGACCGACCTTTTTGCGCTCGAGCACCAGGTGATCGACGTCCGCGGCCACGAGCTCGCGGCTGACCGCCAGCCCAGCCTGGCCCGCACCGATGACCACGACCTGTGCGTCGCTCAACGCGAAAATGCTAGCCCGGCGGCCTGATATAGTCGAATCTGCACGTAGAGGGGAGTAGCCTCAAGCGGCAAGCCCGTCAGCACGGCGCTAAAGGCGCCCGGGCCCGCGGTGGACAGCGAGTCCATGGCAAGACCTTTATGCGGATTCCCGCATGGAGGTGACCAATGCAAGAGCGACTGAATCGGTGGCTCGCTGGACTCCACCCGCTCTTCCGCCGGGTGCTGGTCTTTGTGATCGGCATGACGTTGCTGTTCGTCGGGATCGTCATGCTGGTGCTTCCCGGGCCCGGCATCCTGGTGATCTTGATCGCGCTCGCGCTACTTGCGACCGAATTTGCCTGGGCGAATTCACTTCTGCAGCGAGCCAAGCATCATGCGTCTCGCGCGGCCAATAAGTTGAGTCGGTCCAGATAGGAGGAAGAATGGGAAGTACGTTCTTTCGCCTGATCGTCGTCCCTGCGCTCTTGATCGCCTTCACCGACGTGACTCTTCAGTTGGACAATGCGGTCGCCATCTCTAGCGTTGCTTCGGGGGTTCCCGCGCGTTACCGCCTGTTCGTGCTCGGCGGCGGGGTCCTCCTCGCGGCGACCTGTTTACTCCTCTTCACACTGATCGGCTCAACGTTGATCGAGCGATTCAGTTGGTTGAAGCCGGTTGCTGGACTGGTGCTGGTGATGATCGGAATCAAGCTCGCCATCGATTACTTCACCGCTCACTAGGGTGGTGCTGGCCCGATCGACCCTGCTCTTTCCGGGCTTTTTCGAAGCACGACCGGCAGAGCTGCGCCAGCGTCAGTGGACCGCGCTCGGCGAACACCCGGCGGCCGCAATGGCGGCAGACATATTCCTGCTTCGGCATGGCTACCCCGTCGCGCCCAGCTCTTTGACGAGCCGGCGCTTCGCGGCGTGGCGCAGTTGCTGAGGCCGGTTGGTCAGGTAGGCGATGAAGGTCTCCAGATCGAGCTCGTGATCGCGGCCGTCCTGCCGCAGTCGCACATGGTCACCCTCAAGCCTGGCGTCCACCGGATCTCCTTCCTCGCGGGCGGCGAACAACCCGAACGCCACCCGCCAGCGGAGCTGTGCCCGGCGCTCGGATGTCGACAGCGGCACCTCGATGTCGTCGGCGTGGATCGCGTACTCGCGCGCCAGGTGCCAGACCTGAAGGCTTAATGGATAGCGGCCGACGCTTGTCGGGATGGTTCCGCTCACGCCGATCTTTCCCCAGTCCCGGCGCACGCGCTCCTGGCGCGCCTCCCATTCCTGGAGGGTCTCGACCGGGCTGAACCCGCGCCGGATGCGAACGCCGCGCCCGTTCCACCCACCGAGCCCGCCGGAAAACGGCAGTTCGCCGATGGTCCCGTCCAGGCAGGCCTGGTTGTAGACCTCATCCGTCGAGAGGTGAGCCACGACGTCCTTCACGCTCCAGCCACGACAGTGGCTGCGGGCCGACCAGCCCCTGGCAGTGAGGCCGTGAAGGTGCTCCCGGAGCCGCCGGATTTCCCGGTCGTACACGGGAAACGGATTAGCGCGCTTTGGATCGAGGGCTTTTGCGCTTGGCGTGTGCGGCCTTTGCCTTTGGGGCAGGCGTGTCGTGGGGACCTTCGATCGCGGCCCAGGCGGCGAGCGCAGCATTCGTCTCCGGCGAGGTCGTCTCTGTCGCCATCTCTGCGCCTTCAAGGAAGCGCGACTCCAGTTCCTCAGCGACCCGCTGGATGGGGTTCTCGTGCTTCGGTTTGGTGGACGACGCAGGCGATTTGGACTTCTTTGGTGCGGGCTTTTTCGCCATCGGGTCAATTCTATGATTCCAAGGATGCGGCCAGAGGTGCTCCTGCTCGACATCGACGGCACGCTGGTCGATAACACCGCGCAGCACATCGCCGCCTGGCAGGAGGCCTTCTCGAAACTCGGCCTGGCCGTCGACCAGGAGACCCTGCGACGCCAGATCGGAAAGGGCGGGGACCTTTTCGTCAAGGCGATCGCTGGCGAGGACTGGGACCGGCGCCATGGTGATGCCGCGCGCGAATTGCACGGCGTCGGCTACCAGCGAAGGCTCGGGGAGGTCCGACCCGTGCCGGGCGTCAACGAGCTTCTCGAAGGGCTCGAGCGGCTTCAGGTTCGAGCGGTGCTGGCCAGCTCGTCCAACCCGGATGAGGTCGAAGCCAACCTCAAGGTCCTCGGCGAACGGCCCGAGCGCTTCTTGATCGTTGACGGCGACGATATCGAGGCGTCCAAGCCGGCGCCAGATGTATTCGGCGTGGCGCTGGAACGTAGTGGAGTCACGCCCGAGCAAGCCGCGGTCGTGGGCGACACGCGCTGGGACGGCGAGGCGGCGCGTAAGGTCGGCGTCCGCTTCTGGAGCGTCCTTACCGGCGCCGGAAGAGAAGACGAGCTTCGGGCGGCCGCCGCCGAACAGAGCTTTCGTGATCTCGGCGCGCTTCTCGGATTCTTGCGCCAACTGTGATGAGATCCCCTCCCCGACCCCCACCAGGGGAGGGAGTTTGCCCGAGCGTTAGGGAATCGGCGCGGTAGAGGCGCTGGGTGCGGGTGCGGTCGAGCCGCTGGCGGACGCGCTGGGGCTCGCGCTCGGTGTCAACCCGCTGGGGACGATCGACGGCACGACCGATAGGGATGGCAACGGGGTGAGAGTTGGCGAGGGCGACGGCGTCGGGGTTGCGACGGCGGCGCATTCGGTTCCGGGCAGGTAGATCTCTTTCTCCGAGCCCACGTTCCGGCCACTCGACGGTGAGGTCGATGGCGATGCGGAGGTCGAGGGGGAGACGTTGGCATTGTTCTGGCAGGGCGGCCCGTCCACCAGCCCGCTCGGGCGCTGGAAGCTCTCTACCTTGAAGTTCGCCTGGCTGAGACCATTGTTGATGAAATCGCGGAGGACCGAGCTGCCCACCATGGTCCCAAAGACACCGTGCATATTCTGGTCACCCGGACCGGTATGCCCGACCCAGGCGCCGATCACCAGGTTCGGCGAGTAGGCCATCATCCAGGCATCGCGGAAGTCATTCGTCGTTCCCGATTTGCCGGCGAACGGCTTGTTCCATCCCAGGTTCCAGGCGCTGGAATAGTCCTTGAGGATGTAGGTGATGAGGTACGCCTCCTGGGCGCTGATCACCTGCTTCGCCTGCGGTGGATTCGGTTTGTCGAGGGTGTTGCCCTGAGTGTCCTTGATCTCGAGAACCGACACCGGGTCGTGCCGGGTACCGCCGGTCGCGAACACGCCATAGCCGACGGCATGATCGAGCATCCGGACTTCGCTGGAGCCGATGGCGGTGGTGACCTCGTTCTTGAGCGGTGTGGTGATGCCCATCGCGTGTGCAAACTGGGTGACGTTGTCGACTCCAGCGGTCTGCATCGTCTCCAGCGCGGGGATGTTTCGCGAGAGCAGCAGCGCCTTGTGCGCCGTGATGATGCCCATGTCGCGGTTGTCGAAGTCATGGAACTGTCCATTGGCAAAGTGCCGGGACGTGTCGTCGAGGAGGTTGCCCATGGTCAGCTTGTGCGAGCGGAAGGCCTGCTCGTAGGCGTACGGCTTGAAGGATGAGCCTGGTTGGCGGAGGCCGGTCACGACGTTGAACTGCCCCTTGATGTCGTTGTTGAAGAAGTCGGCCGAGCCAACCATGGCGAGGATCTCGCCGCTCTTCGGGTCGATGGCGATGAAGTCCCCGTTGTCTGCGCCCAACGAGCCCAGGCGTTGCTGACCGACCGCGACCGCGTGCTCGGCGGCCTTCTGTAGGGTCAGGTCGAGCGTGGTCGTCACGACGAACCCACCCTTGTTCACCACGCTCGGACCGTAGAGGTTCTCGAGCTGCTCGAAAACGAAGTCGACGAAGTGCGGCGCCTGGCTACTGCGATTCTCCTTGAAGACAAAGTTCAGCGGTGCGGCTTTTGCCTCATCGGCCTGCGCCTGGCTGATCATCTGCTCGTTCACCATGGCATCCAGGACGACGGCCTGCCGGGCCTTCGCTCGGTCTCGGTGGAGTAATGGATCGTAATAGCTGGGGGCGTTAGGCAAGCCGGCGAGCAACGACGCCTCGCCCAGGGTGAGCTCGCTGGCGTGCTTGCCAAAAAACACCTGCGACGCTGCTTCGATGCCGGTGGCGTGGTGGCCGTAGAAGATCGTATTCAGATACATCTCCAGGATCTGGCTTTTGTTGTATCGGGACTCGAGCGACGTCGCCACCATCGCCTCCCGCAGCTTGATCAGGATCGACTTCTTGGGCGATTGCAGGACGGCGATCTTGGCCAGCTGCTCGGTGATGGTGCTGGCGCCCTGCTCCGGGCGGCGGGCCAGCGTGTCGACGATGCCCGCTTTGATCACCCGCCCCCAATCGATGCCGTGGTGCTGGTAGAAGTGCTTGTCTTCGACGGCAACCGTGGCCTTTTGGAGCAGGGGGTTGATATTGGAGAGCGTGACCGGGTTGACGCGGGCCCCCTGGGCGTTGCGCTCCTCGATCAGGGTGCCGTGGCGGTCCTTGACGATCACGGTGCCGGCCGCCAGGTCGAGCTTGCTGGGATCGGGCAAGGTCGCGTAGGCGTAGGCAAATGTTCCCAGCACAAGGACCAGGATCAGTCCACCAACGACGGCCGCAATCTTCCACCAGTTCTTTCGGCCGTTTGACCACCAGTCGGCCATGTTCCAACCGGCGGACTGTGCCGCCGAGGCCCGCTGTCGCATCGGGGTTTCTGGCGCGGCTGGGCGCGCTTCAGCGATCGGTCGCCTGGGTGGGGTCGGCCCGCTGGTGCCTATCGCTTCTTCGAGACGGCCGCCCGCTCCCGCTCAGGCGGGCTCCCGGCGCCGCTGACCAGCCGGCGGGCGTAGCCGGTAGCCAGTGCCGTGAGGGCGGCCTCCGCGGCGCTGATCAACAGCCGCCGCGCGATGCTCTCCTTAGTTTGGACTTCGACTTTGTTCTTTCCGTCAGCCTTGACGATTCGTTTCTGGGCCGAGGCCCAGGCTCTGGCGTCGTCGCGAAAGTCGTTCAACCGGTCGCGCAGGTCGTTCAACTTGAGCTTGCGGACCAGCTGCTCGGCGGGGGAGCGGCGTTGCCGGGCGCGGTAGCCAAAGACCGCGAAGCCCGTGACAAGCAGGACCAGACCGCCGATCGCGACCTGCAGGGTACGGTTCGTTTGCAGCTGCGTCTTGAGGTCCAGGTTTCGGCGGGCCCGAAGCTGCAGCGCCTCCAGTGTTTCGCCGAGATGGGCGCGGGTCTGCTCTACTTCCCGTTTCGCTTCAGTACTTGTCGGGCCCATTCGGCATCCTCCTTTAGCGTGGTCATCGTCTTCGGGGGCGCGCCGATCTTCAGCATGCTCTTGCCGACGAGCGCGAAGATGACCAGCAACACGAGGAAGACGGCGGTCTCGATGCCGGCGACCAGGGCGTGGGCTGGGATCACCAGCGCCAGCGTGACCAGCAGCATCAGAAAGAAAAACAGGGCGCAGACGGCTGCCAGCGCGAGGAAGACGGCGGCCTTGATGTTGCTACGCAGCATCTCCTGGATCTCGACCTTCGCCAGCTGGATCTCCTGCTGGACCAGCCGGATGGTGTCCTCGACCGCCAGCCGGGCCAGGTCGATCACGCCGCGCCGGCCGTTGCCATTGGTCGCGGTCGTTCGAGCCGAATCGGTGGCCGAAGCCCGGGGAGCCGAGTCCATAACGCCCTCCTTCCTTCGTTTGCCCTTCGTCTGTATCGATATTAGGATGCAAACATTATACCGAGCCTGTCACCTTTGAGCTAAACTGGTGCCATGACACGCCCAGCCGGCGACCCCAGCCTCCCCGGCACGCCCGACCCCGTGATCCCAAATCCCGGACTGCCGAAGGTCGGCGATCCACCGGGTCCGGAGCTGGCGCCCCAGCCCACGCAGCCCGAGATCACCGAGCCGCCGCCGGCGCCGGTCGAGGTTCCCCAGCCAGGCATCAACCGGCCCGACTGACGCCGGACCCGTCCCGCCCTCGCGAGCCGGGGAGGGAGATGTCGCGAATAATGGTCAGGTGATTCAGCGGATCCCCGGTGTCCATGGCGCGCAGGCCTACCTGTACGTCAGCGGGGACGACGTCGCGGTTATCGATCCGGGCTACACCGGCAGTTACCGAGCGGTGCTTCGGTTCATCCGCGAGCAGGGCCTCGAGCCAACCGATATCGACTCGGTCATCCTCACCCACCACCACGTCGACCACGCCGGCACGGCCTTCGCGCTCTGCGAGGCGACCGGCGCACGGCTGGCGGTGCATCGCGAAGACGCGCCGTACCTGCGCGCCGTCCGGCCGCGGGAGCGGATGACGTTCTGGGGCATGGCCGACTGGCTACCGGCGCGCCTGGCCAGCTACATCGTCAGCTGTGCCAATGGCGAGCTGCGCTTGCTCGAGCACGGTGACGCCGTGGCCGGCCTCACCGTGGTTCACGGCCCAGGGCACACGCCGGGCAGCATCTGTCTCTGGTCCGCCTCGGAATCGGCGCTCTTTCTCGGCGATGTTCTCAACAATGAGCGCGGTTTGCGGACCCCGCCGTGGACGGTCAACCACAGCCATTCGATGGCGAAGCTGGCGCCCCAGCGGCTGCGCGAGCTGCGTTATGAGCGAGCCTTCTTCGGGCACGGTCCGGCCGTGCTTGCGAATGCGGATCAGCGAATCCGTGCGTTTGTGGGGAGGGAAGTTTGAGTGCTCCCCGCCTCGTTCCGGCAGGCGCTCGACAGCACCGAGGAGCTGATCGTGACGTCTCGCGAAGAGGGAAGGGAAGGCTCGGTTCGCACCTGGTATGCGGTGACGGCCGCCGGCGACCTTTACCTGTTCAATTACGCGTACGCCGTCCGGGTGCAGCGCTGGCGGCGCGATCCCTGGGTCCGCCTGACCATCCCCGGCACGGACCAGTCGGTTGAGGGCACGGTACACGTCGTCGATCCGATCGGTGAGCTCAGCACCGAGGTGACCGACCTGGTCGTGGAGCGCTGGGGAATGTGGGGCGCGACCACGCCCCAGGGATTGCATCGCATGCTCCGCGATCGATCCCACGTCCTGGTCCGGGTCACCGTGCCGTGAGGCGGTGGCGGACGCGACCGGTCGCGAAGAGTGCAATCCCGAGTAGCACGAGGGCCACACCGACCGGTAGAACGGGTCCACCGCCGCCCGGGGCCAGCCGCCTGACCGGCGGACTGGTCGCAGCTGGGCTGATGCTCGCCGCGGAGACGACGACGCTGCCGTGCATGTCCGAGTGGAAGGTGCAGTGATAGGCGAACGTGCCGGCGGTGGTGAACCTGGTGGCGGAGCTGGTTCCTCCCGGCGCGATGGCGCCGGTGTCCCAGACGCCCGCATCTGATGTCGCTGTGTGAGCGATGCTGGTGCCGTTCGTCCAGGTCACTGTCGAGCCGACCGTGACTCGAATGGGGTTCGGACTGTAACAGGCGGTCGCGGTCGAACAGTTGACGATTTGTGCCGGTGAGTTCGCCGCGCTGACGGTGATCCCGGTCACCAGCAGCGCAGGGAGCAGCGCCGCGATCGCAAGCAGGAGTCTGCGCATTCCCGACCTCCCCAAAGGTGTTGAAGGCGGTTACGCTCGGTGGTTACGCGTTGAAGCGTTTGAGGATCAAGTCATGCAGGGGACCGTTGCTCGCCACGGCATTGCCGCCGGCATAGGTACGCCGGCCGGAGAAATCGGTCAGGCGGCCGCCGGCTTCCTCCACGATGATCAGGGGCGCGGCCAGGTCCCAGGAGTAGAGTTCCGGCTCGATCATCGCCTCGCCCGCCCCTTCCGCGACCAGCATGTAACCCCAGAAGTCGCCGAATCCGCGGTCGCGCCATGCGCGATCCACCACGGCATCGAAGCCGCGTTCTTTGCCGACGGCTTTGAACGCCGTCCGCGAGGCGTAGAAGACCTGGGCGTCCTCGAGTCGGGCAACCTTGGAGACGCCAAGCCGCCGCTTTCCCGACCAGGCGCCCCCGCCACGGACGGCGTGCCAGCGCTCGTGCATGGCCGGCGCCGACACGATGCCGAGCTCGAGCGCCCCGTCGCGCTCCAGCGCGAGCAGGGTCGCGAACACCGGGACGCCGCGCATGTAGCTGTGTGTCGCATCGATCGGATCGATGATCCAGCGATTCTCCTGGTTCGAGGTTCGATCGCCAAATTCCTCGGCCAGCACGCCGTGACCTGGGTAGCGGTGCTGGATCGAGTCGCGCAGCATCTTTTCGATCTCGGTATCGGCCTGGGTCACGAACGTGCGATCGGGTTTGCGATCAATCCGGAGATCGCGCCGAAAATGGCGCATGGCGATCCGGTCCGCCTGATCGGCCAGTTGCATCGCGAAGGCGAGCAACTCATCGCGCTCGCTCAGGCGCGGATCCTCTCGCCCGCCGGGTCGTAGAGCGGCTCGCTCGCGACCGTTGCCGGCACCCAGCGGCTGAAGACCTGGACTTCCGCCTGGCTCCCCGGCTTGCAGGCTAGAGGCAGGTATGCATAGGCGATGCTGCGCTCGATGGTGTAGCCGAAGCCTCCGCTCGTCACCCGGCCCGCCACTCGACCATCGACCTTTACCGGCTCGTCGCCGAAGGTGATCGAGGCAGGATCCGCGAGGATGAGCGGGCGCAGCCGTCGCCGGATGCCATCCTCCTTGGCTTTCGCCAGCGCCGACTTGCCGATGAAGTCGATCGATTTGTTGAGTCGCACCGCGAACCCCAGACCTGCTTCGTAAGGATTGTCGTCAGGCGTGATGTCCGTGCTCCAAACTCGATACCCCTTCTCCAGTCGCATCGACTCGATGGCCCGATAGCCGCCCGCCACCATTCCGAACGGCGTGCCCGCCTTCCAGAGAGTGTCCCAGAGCTGCATTCCGTACTCGGTCGGGCAGTACAGCTCCCAACCGAGCTCGCCGACGTAGGTCACCCGCAACGCCAGGCAGGGCACCATGCCGACCGCAAGGGAACGCGCGGTGAGGTAAGGAAAGGCCGCGGTCGATAGGTCCGTATCGGTGAGCGGTTGCACGATGTCGCGGGCGCGGGGACCCCAGATGCCGAGGCAGGCACGCGAGGAGGTGACATCTTCGATCAAGACCGAACCGTCGGTCGGCTGGTGGCGGCGCATCCAGGCGAGGTCATGATTGCCGAACGCCGTACCGGTCACGATAAAGAAGCGCGCTTTACCAAGACGCGTTACGGTGAAATCGCACTCGATGCCCCCACGCTGGTTCAGCATCTGCGTGTAGGTGATGCTGCCCACCGGGTGGTCGAGGTCGTTATCGCAGAGTGCCTGCAGGAAGCGCAGCGCGCCCGGGCCGCTGATCTCGATTTTGGCGAAGGAGGTTTCGTCGAACAAGCCGGCGCGCTCGCGGGTGGCGCGGTGCTCGCCCGCGATCGCCGGCGACCAGTGCTGCGCCGCCCACCCGCTCGGGCGCTGTCCGTCCGGCTCGACGGCATTGGGAGCGAACCAATTCGGTCGCTCCCAACCCGACTTCTCACCGAACGCGCTGCCGAGCTCTTTGAGCCTCGGATAGGTGGGGGAGAGACGGAGCGGTCGGCCGGCCTGCCGTTCCTCGTTCGGATAGTGAATGTCGTAGTAGGTGGAGTAGACCTCGACCGTTCGAGCGAGCGTGTAAGCCTGGCTCGCGTATTGGCCGCCGAACCGTCGCAGGTCCATCTTCCAGAGGTCGAGCCCGGGTTCGCCATCGATGATCCAGTCGGCCATCGCCTTGCCCATGCCACCGGCGCCCGCGATCCCATGCGCGCAGAAGCCGGCGGCGACGAAGAAACCCCGAACCGGCGACTCACCCAGGATGAACTCGTTGTCCGGTGTGAACGCCTCAGGACCGTTGATCAGCTTCACCACCTCGCCGCGCTCCAGCGGCGGCACCCGGGCGATGGCGTTCTGTGACAGCGGCTCGAAGCGGGGCCAGTCCTCCGGCAGCAGCCGGTTGTTGAAGTCAGCGGCGATGCCCGAAAGTCCCCAGGGCGCCGGGTTGCGCTCGTAGCCACCCATCACCAGCCCATTCGCATCGCGCCGGAAATAGACCAGCAGGTCGGGGTCGCGCATGGTCGGGAGGTCATCCGGGATGGGCTCGGCGATGCGGGCGAGCAGATACTGGTGCGCCATCGGAATGATCGGCACCGAGACGCCCGCCATGGCGCCGATCTCCGGCGCGTAGATCCCGCCGGCATCGACAATGACGTCGGTCTCGACCGAGCCCTGGTCGGTCACGACACGATGCGCGCCGCCGCGGCTGACCTCGAGCGAAGTGACCCGCACGCCCTCATGGATGCGCGCCCCGCCGCGCCGCGCGCCCTCGGCCAGGGCGAGGGCCAGCCCACTCGGGTCGAGGTAGCCATCGCTGGGGAGGAAGGCGGCACCGAGGACGTTGTCGGTGACCATGAGCGGGAATCGCCGGCGGGCTTCCTCGGCGCTCACCAGCTCGAGCGGTAGACCAAAACTGGTGCCCCAGCCCGCCTGGCGCTCGAGCTCTTCCATCCGCGCTCGCGATGAGGCGAGCCGCAGGCTTCCAACCGGCCGCCATCCGATGTCGATCCCGGTCTCGTCCTTGAGCCGGCCATAAAGGGCGACGCTGTCCATCATCAGTCTCGTCAGCGGCAGAGTGGAGCGGAGCTGGCCCACCAGTCCGGCGGAATGGAACGTCGATCCGCTGGTCAGCTGGGCCCGCTCCACGAGGAGGACGTCCCGCCAGCCGCGGTTGACCAGGTGATAGGCGATGCTGGTGCCGCCGACCCCGCCACCGATGATGACGACGCGTGCCCGGTCCGGCAGGGTCACGTGGCGGCCTGATCCAGCCAATCGTTGACGCGGGCATCGGTCGCCCCGCTGAGCATCCGGTCGAAATGCTTGGTCGCGTAGGCGTCGAAGTCGAAGTCGAGCTCCGAGATCGTGACCTGCACCACGCCCCACATCGCCTCCCGGAAGTCGGACATGAGCCGCATCAACCGCAGGCGAGCGTGCTGGCCGGCGGTGACCCGTCCGAAATACGCCGCCAGGAGGCGGCGCTCGTCGTCCTCCGACAGTTGATGGTTCACCGCGAAGTTGCCGAAGTCGAAGAACCGATCACCCATGCCGGCGTATTCCCAGTCGACGATTCGGATGGTGGCACCGTCGTCGATGAAGTTCGCGTTGAGCAGGTCGTTGTGACACAGCACCGGCGGCTCGGGCCGAATCGCGCGCTCGATCGACACCGCGATCGGCTGGGCGCGTTCATGGGCAGCCGGCAGCCGGCCGCCGTGCCGGGTGGCGGTCAGGGCGTAGGCCTCCACCACCCGAAATGGCGAAAAACTGGCAGGGACGGTACCCGATTGGTGGATCCGGCGGAGCGAATGCGCGATTCGCTGCAGCATGACCGGCTCGCGGACCGCGGCGTCCGTGACCGGTTGGCCGCTGATGAAGCGGGTGACCAGTGCCCCCTCGGGTTCGATGAAGGCCACCACCTCGGGTCCGACCCCGGCGACCGCCGCCAGCCGGCTCGCCTCGTGCTCGATCCCGCGATCGATGCCGAGCAGGGCGCCGGTCTTCGCCGGCAGGCGGACGACGAAGGCGCCGTCCCCAACCAGGACCCGAAAGTTTCGGTTGGTAATTCCGCCACCCAGCACCTCGACGGTGCGGACATGGCCCGCCCAGCCCGGGACGCGATCCATGACCGCGGCGTCGAGAAGTTCGACTTCCATCGGTCCATAGCGTATCGAGTGAGCTTGATAGGCTGGCTGACATCGCTCCGCAGTCGCAGGCCCGCCGCTATCGCCAGATCAGCCAGGTGCTCGCGCGGCACGGGCTCGGCTTCTTCATCAGCGTCGCAGGACTCGAGCGCTTCGTCCCGCTGCAACGGCTCTTCAACCGTGGCTACGAGCAACCGTTGTCCAGACCGGAGCACGTCCGGCGCGCCCTGGAAGAGCTCGGTCCGACCTTCATCAAGCTCGGCCAGATCGTCTCCACCCGTGCCGATTTGCTGCCGGTCGGTTACCAGGTGGAGCTCGCAAAGCTCCAGGATGCGGCGCCGCCGCTGAAGACCGGTGTGGTGACATCCATCATCGAATCGGAATTCGACCGCCCGGTCGACGCCGTGTTCGGCAGCTTCGATCCGGCTCCACTGGCGGCGGCATCCATCGGCCAGGTTCACGCGGCCACCTTGCGCGACGGCACGCCGGTCGTGGTGAAGGTGCAACGGCCCGGCGTCGTCGATCAAATCGAGCAGGACCTGCGAGTCTTGCGCAACCTGGCCGGCAACGCCAGCCGCCGCTGGCCGGTGGCCGAGGAGTACGACGTTGTCGGGCTGGTGCATGAGTTCGCTCACACGCTCAGGGCGGAAACGGATTACATCCAGGAGGGCCGTAACGCCGAGCGGTTCTGCGCCAACTTTGCCGGCGATGACTCGGTATCGTTCCCGCGCGTGTTCTGGGACGAGACGACCAACCGGGTGCTCACGCTGGAACGGATCGATGGCATCAAGGTCGACGACCTGGCCGGGCTCGACGCGGCCGGGCTGGATCGTCGCCGGGTGGCCATGAATGGTGCGCAGATGGTCCTCAAGATGGTATTCAGGGACCGCTTCTTTCACGCCGACCCCCACCCTGGCAACTTCTTTATCCAGCCGGACGAGCGGATCGGCGTGGTCGACTTCGGCATGGTCGGTACCGTGGGATCACGCATCCAGGACCAGCTGGTCTGGACGCTGCTCGCCTTCACCAGCGAGGACCCGGATCGCCAGGTCGATGCGCTGTTCGAGCTGGGAGTTGCCGGCCGTCATATCGACCGGGCGGCCCTGAAACGTGACGTCGAGCACCTGCGGGCACGCTATTACGGCCGGCCGGTGGGCGAGATCGCGATTCGACCGGTGGTCAACGACGTCCTCGGGGTGGTCCGGCGACACCGGCTGCACCTTCCGGCCGGTTACGCCCTGTTGCTCAAGACTGTGTTGATGCACGAGAACCTCGTGACCCATCTCGATCCGAGCTTCGAGTTCACGGCCGTGCTGGTCCCGTACGCGCGCCGGATGATGGTGCGGCACTTTTCGCCGCTCGGCTGGGGACGGTCGGTCGGCCAGGCTGGGATCGACCTGGCCCGGCTGGGCATCGAGCTCCCTCAACAGCTGCGCCGCCTATTGAGCTCGCTGGAGCGGGGTGACACAGAATTCGCCATCCGGCCGTCGGGCTTCGATCCCATTCTCCGCCGGGTAGAACGAACCGCGAACCGCCTGGTGCTGGGGATCCTGGCGGCCGCCTTCGTGATCGCCCTCGCCGTCCTGCTGTCGGCCTACCACGTCCGGAGCGATGCGCAGATCGGCGCCGTACTGGTGATTGGATTCGTGCTGGCCAGCGTCCTGGGGATCTACGTGGCCTGGAGCATCCTGCGGTCGGGACGGCCCTAGCCAGCCATTCGCTCGGCAGTGCACTCCGCAGCTCGTCTCAGCAGCAGCTTGCGTTCCACGACGTTCTGCGTCAGCGACGCGGCGCGCTCGAACTCGGCACGCGCCTCCTCGGACCGGCCGAGCTTTCGCAACAGCTCGCCGCGGACGGCGGGGAGCAGGTGATATGCCTTGAGCGCGGGCTCCTGGACGAGTGCGTCGACGAGATCGAGACCGGCTGCGGGACCGAACGCCATTCCCACAGCGACCGCTCGGTTGAGCTCGACCACCGGCGACGGCGCGAGCTGCGCGACCGCGTCGTAAAGCGCCACGATGCGCGGCCAATCGGTCTCCGCCGCGGTCGCGGCTCGGGCGTGGCAGGCGGCGATCGCTGCCTGTAGGGCGTATGGACCCATGGCGCCCGCCAGTCCCTCGGCGCGCTCGAGTGCCGTGAGACCTCGGCTGATCAGTAGCCGATCCCAGTGGGCTCGGTCCTGATCGAGCAAGAGAACCGGCTCCCCGGAGGGTCCGACCCGACTACGCAAACGTGACACCTGGATCTCCATCAGCGCGACCAGCCCATGGACTTCCGCCTCGGTCGGGATGAGCTCGGCCAGGATTCGGCCCAGGCGGAGCGCCTCCTCGCACAGCGCCGGCCGAACGAGGTCCTCGCCGGCAGTCGCGGAATACCCCTCGTTGAAGATCAGGTAGATCACCTCGAGGACCGAAGGAAGGCGCGCCGCGCGCTCGGCTCCGTCCGGGACCTCGAACCTCGCGTGTGCTTCGGTGAGCGTCCGCTTCGCCCGGACGATGCGCTGAGCGATGGTCGACACCGGGGTCAGGAACCCCCGCGCGATCTCCTCGGTCGTCAAGCCGCCGAGCACGCGAAGGGTGAGCGCGACCCGGGCATCCTTCGATAGGACTGGATGGCACGCCATGAAGATGAGGCCGAGAAGGTCGTCCCCGCCATCTCCATCGATCGCCGACGCCGGGCCAGTGTCCTCCTGAGCCTGCTGGATGTCGCGGCCGATCTCTTCGTGCTTACGCTGGAGCGTCTGCCGGCGGCGGAGCAGGTCGATCGCGTGATGTCTTGCCGTCCCCATCAGCCACGCGCCCGGCTTTTCCGGCACGCCGGAGATGGGCCACTGCTCGAGCGCGGCAACGAGCGCATCCTGCGCCAGCTCCTCGGCGGTCCCAATGTCGCCGACGACGCGAGCCAGCCCGGCAATCAGCCGGGCTGACTCGATCCGCCAGATCGCTTCGATCGCGCGATGTGCCTCGGTGGCCGCCGGCGAGAGTTCTGTCACATGCCCTCGAACTCCATGATCTGGCGGATCTCGTAGGTTCCGGCATCGAAAGGTGATCGCTTGAGCCACTCGAGCGCCTCGTCCATGGAGCGGACCTGCCACAGCCAGTAACCGGCTACCAGCTCCTTGGTCTCCGCGAACGGCCCGTCGATGACGGTGCGCTTCTTTCCGTCAAATCGCATCCGCTTGCCCTGCGAACTCGGGTAGAGACGGCCATCCCCGATCACGACCCCCGCCTTGACCAGCTCTTCGTTGAACTTCTGGAATTCCGCCATCGCCTCCGGTGTTGGGGGCTTCGCCGCCTGGGTCTGATGGTCTTCCTTTGCCAGCACGAGTACACGCATCTCTATCTCCTCCTATTGAATCCGGTCCGAGCCTCTGTGGCCTCACTCATGCATCGAGTGGCGCGAGGTCTTTTCGACATCGCCAACCATCGTGAATCAATTCGGTGTGATCTCGCGGAGCAAATCTATTGAGCTGGCCCTCACCTAACATGAGTTCGCTTCCGTAGATTACGTGCTAATCTGGCCGTGAGCTGTTGTCTCAGCCGCGGCAGCATCAATGGAGTGGGAGTGAGCGTATGAAGTCGCGAGTCTGGAGCAGGCGCGGACTGTCGACGGCGCGGGTTCTGGGCGGCATCGCTTTGGTGGTCGGGCTATCAATGGGCGGGCAAGGCAGCGCGCTGGCTACAAGCGCAACGATTGGCTACAGCCTGGCAACCGTGGGCGCCTACGGGGGCGAGCCCTCGATCACCTCGGACCGGCAGGGCCGGCTGTACGACACCACCCCCAGTGGCGGGACGATCACTTACACCTCGACCACGTCGGGTAGGTCCTGGTCGCAGGTCACGACCGCTGACCCGAGTAGTGGCGACGACTGCATCGATACCGACCAGTCCACCGCCGTCTATCTGTGCAACCTCGCCGGCAGCCAGGGGGTCGCGCCCCTCCAGGCCGACGTCTGGAAGTCCGTCGATCACGGAAAGAGCTGGACCCATGGAGCGGGCGCCATCCCCCAATGCGGGACCAGCTGCTCCCCCTTCGGCGTCGACCGCGATTGGGTCGATGCCGCGATTCCCGCCGGAGGTACGACGAATAACGCGGAGGTCGTGCTCATGTACCACGACTTCTACGGACCTAGCCAGATCTGGGTGAACATCTCATTCGACGGCGGAAAGACCTTCGGCGCACCCCA
>Ga0209689_1001247_pt1 | contig 18981 bp, 13 predicted proteins | sample GraSoiAngelo_149_FD_187119 | JGI IMG/M metagenome (GOLD analysis project Ga0209689, IMG submission 187119) | Grasslands soil microbial communities from the Angelo Coastal Reserve, California, USA - 14_1009_09_30cm (SPAdes) (version 2) | ecosystem: Environmental > Terrestrial > Soil > Grasslands ... | reverse complement strand
GACACCCGGCATCGTTTAGCGCTGCTCCCTGCGGGGGCCTGACGCGGTTCACGAGCGGACGACCTGCGGACCTGGGGCACTGAAAGCTAGTAGAACAGGAAACGGGAGAACAGGGATAGACGCACAGCGGTAAACAGGGGACAGGAAACAGGAAGGCGCTACCTACGCGGGCGCACGACTTCTACCGAGACGGTGGCCGTGAGGCCGGCAGAGATCGTCAGGTCGGTGGTGCCGAGGGCGACCGGCTTGAATCTGATGGCGGCGGTGAGGCTGTCGGATTGCACCCCCACAAACCGCAGCAGCTGACTGCGCACGTTGTATTGCCGCAGCACGTCCTGCAACGTGCGCGACAGGCTCGTCGTGGGAATCAGGTTGCCGTAGCCGTCGCGCGCCTTGATGGTCAGGGCGAACGGGACGTCGCGCTCCACGATGATGCGCCCGCCGTCGACGCGCGCACCGTCGCGCTCGAGGATCAGCTCGACCGCCGGACCCGGGTCCACGTGGAGGGTCTCCGCCGCCTGCACGGAATCGAGCGACGCGGTGACGAGCGCCAGTCCGGCTTGCGACCCGAGGGTCACGTCGACCCGCGCGCGACCGGTCGAGTCGGTGACGATCGAGTCCCGGGCGATCTGCGCGTTGCGGACGCGGAACACGACCACGCGTCCCGGAAGCGGCCTGCCGGACGCGCTGCGGGCCTGGAACACGAGCTGCTCCGGCAGCAGCGTGCGGGCGACACCCCGTTGTCCGCCGCCGCCGACGAACCCGGTCCCGGCACTGGACACGGGTCCCCCGAACACCGCTTCCAGCGACGCCAGCCGCTCGCCCCGCACCCGCAGCTCGACGCGCCCGGGCCGCCGCACCGCGGCCGCCTGAATGACGAACGCCGCTCGGCCGAGCGAGTCCGTGACACGCGTATCGACGGCGATGCCCATGTCGGCGCGCTCCCCCCGCAACTCGAGGGGCTCGTTCGATACGGGGTTGCCAAAGGAATCTCGTACCGCCACCTGCACGGCGAACGGCCCCTCTTGCGCACCGCCCAGCTCGAACCGCGCCGGCCGCACATCCGCCACGGCGGGCCGCCCCGCACGCACAGCCAGCTCGATGGTGGGACGACCCGGCAGCGCGGCCCCGGTGGCGGACACCACCTCGAAGTGGTACGTGACCGCCTGCCGGCCCGCCGGCACGCGGAATACCGCCAGCCCGCTGTCGTCGGTGACCCCAGGCACGTCCCGCCCGGTGCCGCCGTGCAGCGCCAGGGTGACGCCGCGCTGCGGGGCGTCTCCCCGTCGCACCGCGACCCGGAGCAACGCGTCCGTCCCGACGAGCACCGACGTGCGCGCGGGCACCGGCATCACTGTGAGCTGCGCGGCGGACGCGGGCACGGTGGCGGCCGGCGTCTCGGCCGGCGGCGCTGGACTCGCCAGGGTCACCGTGGCGCGGGACGCTTGGCGGGCCGAGCAGCCGCCCACGCTACTCATCACGTCCGCGTCCGCGCCCAGATCGCGCAAATCCGCCCAGTCGCGCTCGGTGGGTCGAAACGCGAGGCAGTTGCGACGCACCAGGTCCGCCACCTCACCCTTTCGAATGATCGGGCTCGAGAGCAGACGGATCAGGTCCGTCTTGCGCAACGGCTCGGTCCCCTGGGCGGCGAGCAGCACCGGCAGGGCGAGCCCCAGCAGACCGCCGACCGAGCGTTTCACGGCCGCGCACACTTGGAGCGCTCGAACCGGCGCTCCACGGCGTCGACGTCCGAATAGAGCGAGCGATCGCGGACGTTGCGTACGGAGTCGAGGGCACCGGCGTCGTCCTTGCGCGCCGCGTTGTACGACGTCCAGCGCTCTTCCAGATCGACCAGGCCGCGCGCCAGGTCGGCACACGCCATCTTGCGGCCGTCGAACAGGCGGGCGCGCAGGTCGAAGGCGCCGACGGCGAGCGCCACCGTATCGGCCATGCGATCGACCCGATCCCGCGGCGAGGGCGCAGCCACCGGGCCGGCCTTGACCGGACCGCGGCTGGAGGCGAGCGCGTGGTAGACGTTGAACAGCACGGCCCCGGCGACCACGCCGAGCGCGGCGTACCCCGCCAGCCGCGCGACCCGCGCGACCCGCTGGTGCCGCGCCGGCGAGGGCGCTGCCCCCGGAATGGATTCCTCGACGTTGTCGGGGAACAGGAGGCGCGGCTGGACTTCGAGTCCAGGGTTCGACACTCGGTCCGAGGTGAAAATCGACTCCTCGGTGCGGTAGTTGACCCACGCGAGGTCGCTGACCTTTCGACCGTCCGGCAGCAGCGACGCCGCGTCGAGCAGCTCGTAGAACGGCAGGTACTGGCTCGCGCTGGCGCCGTCGGTCGCAATCCGGAAGAACCCGCCCAGCGGCGCGTGTCCGGGCGTCACCACCAGAGCCACGTGCCACGGCTCGGCGAACAGCATCGCGTGCGCCTCGATGTCGGCGGGAGACGGCTTGGGGTCGACGCCGTGGTGCGTGTGATACCAACCCAACAACTGGCCGTGGTTCTTGCGCACCTCCTCCTGCACGACGGCCCACCCCTGCGACAGCGCCGGCCGGAGGTGATCTCCGGAAATGGACCACGGCAAGTGGATCGCGGATGCGATCACGACGTATGCCGTGCCGGTGTCCGGACACTCGAAGCGATTACCTGCGAGGAACCCCAGCGACGTCGCCCCGCGCGGCTTGGCCTCGACGTGGGCCTGCACGGCGGCGAAGGCGCTCTGCGTGATGAAGATCGGGTACGGGGAGTTCGTCGGAGCGCCGTCTACGGTCGGCGTCCAGAGAATCGCCGAGCCGACGGGCAACGGCCGCTTGAGCTCCGCACCTCCCGGGTCGGCCGGCCCGCCGCCGGGGAGAGGAATCGCGTCAGAGACGCGGGGACGCGCTGCAGTGCTCCGCCCAGGGTCCATCCTCAGCGCCACGCTGCAACTTCCTCGCCGTCGCTGCGGCGCCACGCCACCGAAACCAGCCGCTCCGCCATGGACGACAACCGCATGATGACCCTGTAGTTAAGGGCTGCGCCGAACCCACCCGCAGGGCCGCTCCGCCGGCACCTGTTTTCAACCCGGTCGGGGACACGACGCGCCACTGTCGCGGTTTTGCAACACCACGGCCGTGATGTCTTCCCGGCGACCGGACGCCACCACGACCAGACTCGTGGAGCCGGGCTCACGCGGTGTCACCCGCAGGACCCCGCCCAGGCTGTCTCCGCCGGCGTAATCGACGCGCAGCACGCCCCTGTCGCCCGTCGCCGCAGCGACGCGCGCCACCGGCACGGGGTTCCCCAACGCGTCCTGGCCGGTGACACGGAACAGGACGGGAGATTCGAGCGTGAAAGACACCTTACGCTCGATCGGGGTGTCGCCGCAGCGAAGCATCAGGCGCGCGGTGGCGCCAGGCTCCGGGAACAGCGTGGCCTCGCGGACCAAAGTACGAACCGTGGCGCGGACCACGGTGGCGCCGGCCTTGGGACCCAGGGTCAGGTCCACGCTGACGCGACCGCTCGAATCGGTTATGGCTTGGGCGGCTCCCAACCGCCCGTTGGTGACGTTCAGGTTCACGACTTCGCCCGCCGTCGGCCCCCCCGCCGTATCGCGAACCTGGAACACCAGGGGCAGCGCGGGCCGCGTGCCGACCAAGCCGTGCTGCCCCACGCCCGAGACGAATCCCGTGAGCGTCGTCGACAGGAGCGGGCGGGGCGGGGCGCGGGGCGGAGCGGCGGCGACCGGCGGGGGGGCCACGTGCGGCGCAACGACCCGCCGCGCGGTGTCCGCCGGCGGCCGCCGGACGAGGGGCGGGCGCGCGCGGGCCGCACGCGGCCTCGGCGCGGGGCGTGCGGGCGCGGGACGGCGCGCGCAGGCATCGAGCGCGCGCAACAGGGCCGTGTCCGCCCCCAGCGACATGAGATCGGCACGGTCCCGCTCGGTCGGGGTGAAGCTCAGGCAGTTGCGCTGAACGCGCGCGGCGAGCTCGGCCGACCCGATCGTACCGACCGTCAGCAAGCGGACGAGATCGGTCTTGCGGAGCGGCTCAGCGCCGACACTCTGCCCGGGTGCCTGGCCGGCGCCGGCGAGGAGCAGCAGGGAGATGCACGTGAAATGGCGAGCTAGGGCCGTTGGCATCCCGACTTCTCGAAACGACGCTCCACTGAGTCCACGCCTGCGTACAGGGTCTGGTCCCGCACCGTGTGCGTCGGATCGAGGACGCCGGACGCGCGGCGCGCCGTGCTGTAGCTCTGCCAGCGAGCTTCGACCGCGAGCAGGCCGCGCGCGAGGACATCGCAGGCCAACTGCCGTCGGTCGAATAGCGCCGCGCGGTCGCTGAAGCCGCGCACCGCCGTCGCGAGCGAGTCCGCGACCTGGTCGAGGCGCGTAGCCGGTGGACGTGAAGCCGTCGGACCAGGCGTCGCTGGGTTCGCCTGCGGTTTCGCAGCTGGCTGCCGTGGTGACGGCACGGAGCGGCGGGGCGGCACGCTCGTCTGGGGCTTCTTCTTGAGGAACGGGATGGTGGGCAAGCGCGGCAGCGGCGGCAGTGCGGGGAGGCCATTCAGCCATACGTAAAAGCCGCCCACGCCAACGATCAGGAGGATGCCCAACAAGCGACCCCAGCGACCCCACCGGATCCGTCTGGCGCGCCGCCGCGGGACCCGCGCCGGTGGCGCGGGCTCCTCCTCGACCGCTGGCTCGGGTGCCTCCTCCATCGTTTGCTGGACATCGCCCTCGGCCTCCCCCTCCCGATCCTCGAAGATGGAAGCAAGCTCGGGGTGCGGCGGCAGCGGCTCGGGCGGAGGCTCAGGCGGCGGCTCGCGCCGCGGCGGAGGGCGTGGAGGTGGGGGCGAGGGCCGGGGCGGGGGGGGAGGCGGCGCCGGGCGAGCGCCGCGTTGCGGCGGCGTCGACGCGAAGTCTTCGGCCGACGTCAAGAACACCAGCTCGTCAGACTTTGGCTGCTGCCTGGGCGGGGGCGGCGGGGGCGGCGGCGGCTCTGGAGCCTCCGGCTCTGGAGCTTGCGCTTCGGGAGGCTCCGGCTCTGGAGCTTGCGCCTCTGGAGGCTCCGGCTCTGGTTCGGCCTGCTTGGGCTGGGTCCGAAACGGTCGCTCGGCGACCGGATTGTAGGCCCGGTAGTTCTTCCATGCTACAAGCGAGCGCTTCTTGCCCCCGGGTCGGAACGATTCTTCGGTCAAGAGCTCGTAAAACGGCAACACCGTCGTGGCCCAGGCCTCGTCCGCGCCGGCCCGAAAGAACCCGGCGATGGGTTGGCCGCCGGCGTCGCTCCCCAGCACGAGGGCGACCTGCCACGGCTCCGCGAAGTAATGCTCGTGCGTCTCGATGTCGTGGGCCGACATCGAGACCGGCAGCGGCGCATGCGTGTGGTACCAGCCGATCAGGTGACCTTTTTGTTCTTCCGCCTGCGCCACGATCCGATCCCAGATACGGGTGACGACGTCGGTGGTGCGGTCGCCGTAGATCGGCTGGCTCAAGCGCAGCGCCGCGTCGATGACGAGATACGAAACGTTGGTGTCGGGACACTCGCACAGATCACCGACGAGGAAGCCCAGGATCCCCTGCCCCGGCGGAGGGGTGGTGGCGAGGTGCTCGCGGACGGCCGCGAGGGCGGATTGCGCGACGAACACGGGGAACGGGATGTTGCCCGGCCGGGCCCCTCCTCGTCCCCCTCCCCCCGTCCCCGGCGTGGGAGTGGGACTCCACAGGATGGACTGGGCGAGCGGGATCGGCTTGCGGAGCGGAGCGTCCGCGCTCATCGGTCCAAGATAATGTCTGGGTGCCTCACGCCCTACGGGCGTCGGCGACGATCCGCTCGAGCATCTCGGAGAGGTCGAGCGTCGGCCGGTATCCGGTCAGCCGTTGGATCTTTGAGAGGTCGGGCAGCCGCCGTTCCATGTCCTCGAACCCGCTCTCGTAGGCGGCTTCGAACTCGAGGTAGGTGATCCCCGATTCACTCCGCGTCAGTCGCTTCACGAGCCCCGCCAGCTCACGGATCTCGATTTCCTTCGTGTGCCCCACGTTGAAGACTTCGCCGACCGCCCCTGGGTGCTGCACCAGGGTGATCATCGCGTCGACGACGTCCCCGACCCAGGTGAATGAGCGGCGCTGCGTGCCGTCGCCGTAGACGGTGAGCGGCTCGCCGCGCAGCGCCTGGCGCACGAAGCGCGGCACCACCATGCCGTACTGCCCTGTCTGGCGTGGCCCGATGGTATTGAACAGCCGCATGATGGTGACGGGGATGTCACGCTCTCGCGCGTAGGCGATGCCCAGGAACTCCTCGATGATTTTCGAGGCCGCATAGCACCAGCGCGAGCGCGAGGTGGGGCCGAGCACCACGTCGTCGCTCTCCGAGAACTTGTGGCCGTCGAGCTTCCCATAGACCTCGGAGGTGGACGCGAGCAGCACGCGACTCCCGCGCTCCGCCGCGAGCGCGAGCACCGTCTCCGTTGTCTTGATGTTGGTCTCGATGGTGCGGACCGGCTGCTCCATCACGAGCCGCACGCCCACGGCGGCCGCGAGGTGGAACACGACGTCGGCGGTCGCCACCAGTGGCGCCACGATGGCGCGGTCCAGCGCCGAACCCACCGTGAGCGTGAAGCCAGGCCGCCCGACGAGATGCTGCACGTTCTCGGCCGAGCCCGTGGAGAGGTCGTCGAGGACGTGGACCTGCCAGCCCCGGCCGAGTAACGCTTCAGCGAGGTGCGAGCCGATGAACCCCGCGCCGCCGGTGATGAGCGCTCGGCCTGTCACGAGACCGGGTTGGCGTCGGCGACGCGGGCCGGGACGCGCTCGTCGCCCGCGTCCCAGCGCACGCCGAAGTGCAGCAGTCGAACGGCATGCTCACGGCACAGTTCGCCCAGCGGGACGAGCCGCGCGGGCGAGAGCGATCCGACGGGCACGACGAGGTCGCTGATGTCGAGGGACCGCAGTATGCCGGCGAGCTCGCCGTCGCTCACGGCACGCACGGGATAGCCCTGAAAGTCGGCTCCCTCCGAACGCGGATCGTCGTCCACGAATCCCACGGGGCGGAGCCCCAGCTCCGGTCGTGACAACATCTCGGCGAGCGCCTGGCGGCCGCTCCTGTCGGCGCCGAAGATGAGGGCGCGGCGGCCCGCGAGCTGGCTCCGCTGGTACACGTACTCGAGGATCCGGAACGAGAGCCGCGCGCCGGCGATCAAGGTGAGCAGCAAGTAGAGAAACAGGACCAGCGCCGCGGGCGGGGGTGGGGCACCGAGCGCGAATGCCGCGCCGGCGCCGAGCACGCCGCCCACCATCACGGCGCGGCAGGCACGCGCGGTCTCGGCGAGCCCCGCTTCACGGTAGCTCCCCCGGTACAGCCCGGCGAGCTTGAACCCGACGAGCGTCGCGGCAATCACGATTCCGACCACGGGCCAGAGGGGCGCGCCGCCACCCGGTGGTCCACCCGCGAGCGCGCGGCTCAGGAGGAACGCCCCAGCCACCGCGCCCGCATCGTAGAGCACGTGCACGACGTGATTGTGGAGCACCCGCGTCTCGAGCAGCGGCAGGAAGGCCCCGCGATCGAACAACCGCAGCTCCTCGTACAGCCAGCGCGGCGCGATGTACAGCACGCCCGCCAGCGCGAGCAGCACCGCCGGCGGTCCCACCGCCGGCCAACGCACCGCGACGACGGCGAGCGCGCCGGTGCCGAGCGTGGCGCCGTACAGCACCGCGAGCGCGGTCCACGGCGCGAAGCCCAAGTCGCGGAGCCGGTGCGGCACGTGGCGGCGATCGGGCACGAACAGCCCCGCCCGGCCGCGCCGCAGCAGGAAGCGCTCGCGTGCCGAGCCGGGGCGCACGACGGCGAGCGCCAGCAGCAGCCGACGGGTCACCGTGAGCCCGCACTCGGCGAGCGGGACGCTAACCGCGAGCACGGCAGGCCAGGCGAGCCAGGCGCCGCCTCGCTCCAGCCCGACGAGACTCGCGACGCCGAGCAGAAAGCCGACGAGCAGGCTGCCTGAGTCGCCGAGAAAGATGCGAGGCGTGCGGAAGTTGTGCGGCAGGAAGCCGACGAGCGCGCCCGCGAGCCCGAACAGGACGGCGGTCGCCACGACGTGCCCGAGGGCAAGGCTCGTGAGCCCGAGCGCGGCCGCCGAGACCGCCCCGACCCCGCCGGCGACGCCGTCCACTACGTCGGTCATGTTCACGGCGTTGGTAAGCGTCACGATCCAGAGCACCGCGAGCGGCGGAGCGAAGGCGCCGAGCGGGATCGCCACCGTCGCCGGCGCAACGACGATCGCGTCCGGGACGCCCGTGATGCCCACCACGAGCGCAGCGGCGGCGAGCTCGAGGGCGAGCTTCACGCCCGCGGGGAGGCCGCGGACGTCGTCCACGGCGCCGGCCAGGAGCACGGCAGCCAACGCGATGCCCAGCGCTCCCCAGCGGATGAGCCCGTTGCTCCCGAACAACGCCGAGCGCAGCGCGGGACTCGCGGCGAGCGCCGCGAGCACGGCCAGTGCCATGGCGAGACCCACCGCCGCGCCGCCCAGCCGTGGCACCGGGGCGGTGTGCACCTTGCGCTCGTCGGGTACGTCCAGCACCCCGAAGGCCAGCGCCGCGCGGCGCACCACGGGTGTGAGCCCGAAGCTCAGCGCCGCCGCACCGGCGAAGGCCGTCACGAACACCGTGTTTGGGATTCCTGCTGTCACCCGCCTCCCTCTCGAGTAAGCGTTTGATCGGGGTGCGACGCAGAAAAAGACAGGCCGCGCCAAGGGGCGTCAAGGCGCAGCGGACCAGGGGGTGTGGTTGCGCCTCTGCTGCACGCGCGGTAGGCTCAGTCATCCCCGATCGGCCGGTCGGGGCCAAGAGGGCCATGGAAGGACCGCGCAACTCACACACCGCTCCGCGCGACTATTCTGACGAGCAGCCTGCGGTGTCGCTGCCCGGCATCCTCGCGGCCGTGCGGCGCCAAGCGCTGTGGCTTGCGGGCACGGCTGCGGTCGTGGTGGCCTTCACGATCTTCTACACGCTGCGCCAGCGTCCCGTGTACGAGGCGAGCACCACGCTGCGGCTTGCGGAGCAGCAGAACGCGGGCAACCCTACGGACCTGCTCACGGCGCTCTCGGCCCCGTCCAGCATCGAAACCGAAATCGAGATCCTGCGCAGCCTTCGGGTCGCCCAGGACGTGGTGGACTCGCTCGGTCTCCAGGCGAGCGTGCTGGTGCCGCAAGGAGTCGCGCGGAGCGCGCTGTTCAGGGATCTCCGCGGCGTCGGCGACGCGGCGCCGGGAGCCTACGTGGTGCGGCGCGAACCAGACGACTTCAGCGTGACGGCGCCGGACGGGCACCAGGGGCGCGCCCCCTACGGTGCGCCGCTCGTGGTGGCGGGGCTCGAGCTGGAGCCACTGCCCCCGGTCGAGGGCGTGGCGAAGACGATCGAGCTGTCGGTCGCGCCGGCGAGCGCCGTAGCCGAGGCGGTACGGGGGGCGCTCCGAGTCACGCGGCCGCAACCGAACGCCGCGATGGTCCTGCTGTCTTACCGGAGCGTCGACCCGCAGCTCGCGAGCGCGGTGGCCAACGCCGTGGCCCAGTCCTACATCGCGCGCCGCAACGAGATGCAGAAGCAGCAGGCCCGGGCCGGCGTGCAGTTCCTGGAGACCCAGGTCCAGGTGATCGGCGCCGAGCTGCGCGAGGCCGAGTCGGCGCTGGAGCAGTTCCGGCGGGCCCGCTTTGTGATCGACCCCGAGGCCCAGGCCGGCGACCAGGTGAAACGCCTCGCGGATCTGCGGGCGGAGCGAGAACAGCTCGCTGCCGAGCGGAGTGAGCTCGGCGCCTTGCTCGCAAAGGCACGCGGCGCGGCGGACGGCGCCGGTGACTGGACGGTGTTCGCGAGCTCACCCTCGCTCGCCAAGAACCAGGCCTTGAGCGGGATCGTGCAGCAGCTCTCGAGCGCGGAGACGGAGCGCTCGCGACTGGGAACGTGGCGCACGGCGGCGGACCCCGACGTGGCCACGATCCAGCGCACGATCATGCTGCTGCGCTCCCGACTGGTCGAGCTGGCGGCGAGCCAGCTCCGGAGCCTCGACGCCCAGGCCCAGGGGTTGGACAGCGCGCTGGCGCGCTCCGACGCTCGGCTGCAGCAGATCCCTGAAGTGCAGGTGCGCTACGCGCGACTGCGGCGCCAGGTGGACCTCGACGGGCAGCTGTATACACTGCTCCAGACCCGTCTCAAGGAGTCCCAGATCTCCGAAGCGATGGAGATCGCGAACATCCAGGTGGTGGACCCTGCGATGGTGCCGACGAGGCCGCTGGGCGGGCGCCGGCTGATGAACCTGCTGTTCGGGACAGCGTCTGGGCTGCTGCTCGGGCTGCTGGTCGCGTTCATGCGCGAGGCGAGCGACACCCGCGTACGCTCGCGTGAGGAAGTGCTCCGCATCACGCAGCTGCCGCTGCTCGCCGCGATTCCCCGCATCCCCGCGCCCAATGGCCGGGGCCGCCAGGGGGAGCCGGCGGAGCGGATCGAGACGCGGTTGGTCACCCGCCACGCGCCGCGCAGCCCCGCGGCCGAGGCGTACCGTGCCCTGCGCACCAGCCTGGCGTTCTCGACCGCGCGCCGCAAGGCACCGCTCAAGACCCTGGTCGTCACGAGCGCCGAGCCGGAAGACGGCAAGACGACGACCGCGGTGAATCTCGCGCTCGCGTTGGCCGAGCAGGGGCACCGCGTGGTCCTCGTCGCGGCGGACCAGCGGCGCCCGGTGCTCCACAAGGTACTCCATACGGAGCGCGCGCCCGGACTCTCGGACGTGTTGCGCGGGACGGCCGCGCTCGAGACAGTGATTCATCACGTGCCGCTGCCCGACCACGCCACGGGCACGCTCGACTTCGTTTCGGCAGGGCGTCCGGTGCCCAATCCCGCGGAGCTGCTCGGCTCCGCGGCGGCGCGTGACCTCTTGAGCAAGCTCGCCGACCGCTACGACGAGGTGATCCTCGACACGCCGCCGCTCAGCGTCGTCACCGACGCCGCGGTGCTCGCCACGGAGGCGGACGGCTTGCTCGTCGTGGCGCGCATGGGGGCCACGCACGGCGAAGAGTTGCGTCGCGCCGTGGAGGAGCTGGCAGGCATCGGCGCTCGGGTGGTCGGGACAGTTCTCACCGACGTGCACCACGCCGAAGACCGCTACGGGTACCGGTACGGTCATAAGTACCACTATTCCTCCGACGAAGACGGAAGCAGCAGTGATGGGCGGTAGCCGCTGTATCGTCTGCCTCGCGCTCGTCTGTCTCGCAGTGCCGGCGGGGGCTCAGCAACGGGGCACTGCGGCGGCCCCGAGCGATCCGGCCGAGGCGAGCCCGGGGGTGCGCCCGGGCGACATCGTCCGCGTGTGGGTGTGGCGCGAGAAGGACTATTCCGGCGAGTTTCCCGTGGACGCCCGCGGCAGCGTCGTCCTCCCGGTGCTCGGCGAGATGACCGTGTCGGGCCACACCGCCGAGCAGCTCACCGACACCCTGCGCGAGGCCTACCGGAAGTACCTGAACAACCCCTCGATCGAGGTCACAGTGCTGCGGCGTGTCGCGGTCCAGGGAGAGGTGATGAAGCCGGGTCTCTACCCCGCGGACGCAACGATCTCGATCGCCGAGCTGATCACTTTGGCGGGCGGCGTGACGCCGAACGGCAACCAGAAGAAGATCGAGCTGTTACGCAATGGCCGCGTGCTCGTCTCGGGGCTCGGGCCCGGCGCGGTGCTGCAGCGCTCGCCGGTCCAGTCGGGCGACGCCATCTTCGTGCCCCAGAAGGGCTGGTTCTCGCGCAACGGACAGATCTTCCTGTACGGGGGCGTGTCGCTCGCGACCGCAGTGCTCGCGAGACTAATCGTGAAGTGAGGGCACCAGCTGGGAGTAGACCTCGATAGTCTGGTTCACCATCCGATCGACAGAGAACTCACGGATCACCCGTTCACGAGCAGTGTGACCCAGGCGCGTCCGGAGATCTGCGTCAGTCAGCAGGCGAGTGAGCGCCGCCGCGAGCGCTGCGGGATTCCCTGGAGGCACGAGCAAGCCCGTCTCACCGTCGCGATTCACGAACCGGACGCCGGTCGGGAGATCGGAGGTGACGACGGGCTTGCCGCACGCCATCGCCTCGAGCTGGACGATGCCGAACGCCTCGCGGCGATCGATCGATGGCAGCACCAGCACGTCAGAGGCGTGGAGCAGGATGCGGCGCTCGGCGTCGGAGACCTCGCCCAGGAACGTGGCCCGGTCCGCCACGCCCAGCCGTCCCGCCAGGCGGCGCCACTGCTGCGCCATGGGTCCCTCCCCTACGATCACGCCGTGCGCCGAGAGGCCGGTCAGCGCGGAGAGGAACACGTCCAGGCCCTTGTAGTGTCGCAGCACTCCGAGAAATAGGACGATCCTCCCTCCGTAGGACTCGCGTCGCCGCCTCACCGCGGCTTCCTCACCGTCCCGCAGTGCAAAGGCCTCCACATCAACGCCGTAGGGGACGATTGTGCACTTCTCCCGGTACCGCGACAGGACCGGCGATGAAGCCACGTAATCCGGTGAGGCCCCGATGATGCGGCTGGCAGCGGCGAACGTGCGCGCGAGGAGTGGACGGTACAGCGGAAGCAGGGGACGGTGCCTCACAATGTCGGCGTGATAGGTGATGACGAGCGGGACGCCGCGTGCGCCGAGCAGATAGGCCAGATCGCCCATCGGGTTCGGGAAGTGGAGATGGACGAGATCCGGTCGCAGGCGCTTTAGCTCGCGGGGCATAGTCGGGCAGAGCGGGACCGCGCCGTAGCGCCCGAACTCCGGCACGCGAACGACGCTCACGGCGTGGCGCCGCTCCTCTACCCGGCGCCAGGACCGGCTTGGGACCAGCACGGCGACGTCCAGCTCGCGCGCCAGCCCGGCGCACAAGAGCTGCATGTGCTGTTCGATGCCGCCGGTGGTCGGCGGGTGGTAGTCCTTGAAGACGTGGACTACACGCACCGGTAGGCGGCCACGACGCGCTCCGCGTGCGCCTGCGGGCTGAACAGCGCTGCTGCGCGCGACCGTCCGGCAACGCCGAATCGGTGACGCAGCTCTCGGTCACTCAGCAGGCGCACGATCGCCTTCGCGAACCCGGCGATATCGCGTGGCGCGACGAGATAGCCATCCTCGCCGTCCCGCACGAACTCGGGTATGCCGCCGCAGTTAGCGGCGACGACTGGCCGGGCGGCGGCCATCGCCTCGGCCAGGGCGCGCCCGAACGGCTCCGGCGCGGCGGGGCAATGCACCAGCACGTCCAGGGCCGCGAGCACTTCGGGAACATCGTCCCGCACGCCAAGGAAGAAGACGCGCTCCGCGAGTCCCAGCTCAGACGCGCGGTGGCGCAGCGACTCGGCGTACCCGGCGTGGCCCTCTGTTTCGTAAATAGGCCCGCCGACCACCACGAACCGCACCCCCGGAACGGCGTCGCTCACGGCGCGGGCGATCGTGAGGAAATCCTCGTGCCCCTTCCAGGGGGTGAGATGCGCGATCATCCCGACGAGGGGGGTGTCGGCCCCCAAGCCGAGCTCGGCGCGCACCGGACCCGCGACGGGACCCGGTCGGAAGAGATCCAGATCCACGGGATTGTGCAGCGCGATGACGGGCGCTCCGTCGCGCGCCGGAGATCGGATCGCAGCCGCAACGGCGTCGGAGTTGGCGAGGACAAGTGCCGGCAGCCGGTGCGCGGTGGCGCGGAACAAACGGCCCACGAGCCCGCCGGGCGGAAAGTCGCGCAGATGCCACACCACCGGCCGGCCGAGCACGCGGCCCGCGAGCCCCGCGAGCGCGTGGGCCTTGAGCCCGTTGCTGTGCAGCAGGTCAGCACCGGTGCGGCGCGCTACCGCGGCAAGCCGCAGCGCGCTCGGAGCGGCATAGGCGGTCATCGCGAGGGTCCCGGCAAGGTGCGTGGGCAGCGCGTAGCGCGACGCGCGCCGCAGCTTCACTGGGACGTCCAACACGACCGTGGGAACCCGCAGGCGCGACAGGGCTGCCTGGAACGGCCCGTCACCGAACACCGCGACCGCCGGCTCGACTCCGAGCGCCGGTAGGCCGCCGAGCAACAGCAGCAGGCTGTGCTCCGCGCCCCCGAGATCGCGGCCGGGGTTTACGAAGAGGACGCGGCGGACCCGGTCCATGGCTGCCCAGCTGCTTCCGCAAACAGCCGCCGCGCCTCGGCGGCCATCGCATCCCAGGTGAACCGTTCCAGCACGCGGCGGCGCCCCGCTTCGCCCAAGCGCCGGGCGAGGGTGGCATCATGCAGCACCGAGACGATCGCTTCGGCCGCAGCCCCGGTATCCAGCGGGTCGACCAGGATGCCGGTCTCGCCGTCCGAGACCGAATCCACGAGCCCGCCGGACCGTCCCGCTACCACGGGCTTGCCGCAGGCCGCCGCCTCGAGGGAGACGATGCCGAACCCCTCGGCGCCTCCCTCCGAGGCCGACTCTCGGCTCAGCAGCACGAGGACATCGGAGGAGAGGTACAGGTCGGTCAGGTCTTCGTCCGCAACCTCTCCGACGAACACCACGTCCCGCTCCACGCCGACGCTTCGGGCGACGCGAGTGAGGTAGTCGCGCAGCGGGCCATCGCCGGCGATGACGTAACGGACGTCCGGGCACTTGGCCTTGATCAACGGCAGGGCGCGGATCGCGGTATCGTGACCCTTGTACAGGTCCGTGAGGCGCGCGACGCTCAGCATCGTCCGGGCGTCGCCGTTCCTCCGGCCCGCCTTCCCGTGCGGCTCAGGGTGGAAGCGCTCGGGGTCCGCGCCTGGATGGAGGAGGCGGACACGCTCCGGCGCCACGCCGTGGCCGAGCACCGCAGACCGGGTGAAGCGGCTACACGCGATCACCATGTCGGCCCCGCGCAGCAAGCGGCTCACGATCTGTCGCCGGCGGCGGCGCCGGATCTCATAGCCATATGTGAACACGACGTACGGAACCCCGAGCAGGCGCCGCGCGGCGAGCGCGACCGGAACGGTCAGCACATGACCGCAGACGATCAGATCCGGACGCGCCGCGCTGCATGCCCACAGCGTGGCTGCGCTCAGATGAAAGAGCCAGGGAACGAGCCCCGATGTGGCGCGGCGCAAACGCCGCACGCGAACGTGGGAGGCCGCATCGAACGCGGCGTCGCCCGTGGTCGCCGGCGCAAAGACGGTCACACGCGCGTCCGGCAACCGGCGGGCCAGCTCGAACATCCAGATCTGGATGCCCCCTCGAGCGGGAGGATAATCCCACGTCAGGAGCAGGATCTTCATCGATTGGGGATTGTGGATTGCGGATGGCGGATTGGCAATGGGGGCCGCTGCACCACGGTCCACTATTCAGTCGAGGAACTCTCGTGCCCAAAGCTCCAAGCACAGCAGCGTCCAGACCGACTGCCCGTCGCGGCAGCGCCGGCGCCCGTTTCGCCCGAGCAGCGCCTCGACCCTCGAACCGTCGAACCACCCCCGCTGGCGCGCGCGCCGGTCGAGCAGCATATCCCGCGTAAAGTCGCGCAGCGGCCCCGACACCCACTGATCGAGCGGCACCTGAAACGCGTGCTTGCGGCGCCGGATGGTCGAAGCGGGCAGGAGCGGCGCGACGGCGCGCTTGAGCAGCGTCTTGGCGCCGTGCCGGAGCTTTACCGCGAGGGGCAGGCTGGCGACGAATTCCACCAGCCGGTGGTCGAGCAACGGCACGCGCGCCTCCACCGACGCGGCCATGCTCATCTTGTCCATCTTCGTGAGGACATCGTCAACGAGCCACGTCTGCATGTCGAGAGCCATCAACCGATGGACGATTTCGGCGCGCGTGGCAACACCTCCGAGATACGGCGTGAGCACGGCCTCGGGCGCCCCGAGACTGATGGCCTCCCTGAGCTCGGGGGACAGGAGATCGGACCTGAGCGCGGGGTCGAGTCCCGCGACCCAGTGCATATGGCGAGTGGCGTCGTCGCGCTCCGCCAGGATGTTGTCGAGCGCCGTCTTGTAGCGGCGGGTGACGGGGGCGATGCGGCTGAGGGGCAGGAGCACGCCCTCGCGCACCCAGGCCGGCAGGAGACGCTGCAGCAGCTTCGCTCGGGCGAACCATTCATACCTTGGATAGCCGCCGAGCAGCTCGTCGCCGCCTTCGCCGGTCAGCACGACCGGCACCATCTGGCGCGCGAACCGGCAGATCAGGTACGTCGGCAGCGCCGCGGGGTCGGCGATCGGCTCGTCCAAGTGCCGGACCAGCTCGGGGAGCAGCTCCGTCGCATCAGGTGTGAGCACCAGCTCATGGTGGTCCGTGCCCAGGCGCTTGGCTACGACTCGTGCCTGGGCGAGCTCGTTGTGACTGCCGGGGAGGTCGAACCCAACGGTGAACGTCGTGATCGGCTGCGTGCGAGCCGCCGCGGTCATCGCCGTCACCGCGCTCGAATCGAGCCCCCCCGAGAGCAGCATGCCGACCGGCACGTCGCTGATGAGGTGGCGGCGCACCGTGTCCCGGAGCAGGCCACTGAACTCTTCGACTGCCTCGTCGAGATTGATGGCCGACTGGAAATCGCCCAGCACCGGGTCCCAGTAGCGCTGCACTTGAGTGCGTCCATCCTCCCGGACGAGCCGGTGGCCGGGTGGGAGCTTCTTGATGCCGCGAAACAGCGTGTGCGGCCCCGGCACGTAGCGGAATGCCAGGTACAGATCGAGCGCCTGAAGGTCCGGCGCGGCCGAGACGTCCGCGTGCTCGAGGAGCGCCTTGACCTCGGAGGCGAAGAGGAACGAGCCATTTGTCTCCAGGTAATACAGCGGCTTGATGCCGAGCCGGTCGCGGGCGACGAGCAGTCGTCTCCGCTTCCCGTCCCACAGGGCGTAGGCGAACATGCCCTGGAGCAGGTGCACAGAGGCGTCCCCGTACTCTTCGTACAAGTGCACCAGGACTTCCGTGTCGCTGCGGGTGGCGAAGCGATGTCCCTGCGTCTCGAGGCGGGTGCGCAGCTCGCGGTGATTGTAGATCTCGCCGTTGAAGACGACGACGAGAGTGCCGTCTTCGTTGGTGATCGGCTGATGGCCGCCCGCCACGTCGATGATGCTGAGCCGGCGGACGCCGAGGCCGACGCCGTCGGCGAGATAGAACCCTTCGTCGTCCGGACCGCGGTGCACCATGGTCCGGGTCATGCTGCGCAGGACGGACGCGTCGATGGGGCCAAGGACACCGCAGATGCCGCACATGGGCTAGGAAGCCACGGCCGGGGGCAGGGCCGGCTGCGCCACAGGCTTTTGAGCGACGAAGTAGATCGTCGGGGCATAGCTTCCGAACAGCCAATTCACCGACCGCCCCAGTCTCGTCCGCCCACCCTTCTGGTAGCGCAGAATCTGATACTCCCTGCGCGAGAACCACTTCTCGAGGTCCACGGGACTGGCGAAATAACAGGCATCCATGTCGGAGTGCAGATCGTCCCGGGCGGGGACATTCCGCATGAGGAACTTCGTCGTGGCGGAGAGCACCTTTGCCGTGGTGAGCCACCAGCTCCTGACCGCCTGCGTGAGTCCGGAGAACTGCACGGCTCCCCGTCGGGCCTCCCTCAGGAACGCGACCACGGCGTTGAGCGGTGAGAGCATGTTGGGGGAGATGATCAGGACGAAGCCCCCTGGTCTGAGGATCCGGTCGATTTCTTGGAAGACCGCCCCTACATCGGACACATGCTCAACGAACTCAAACGCCCCCACGAGGTGGAACGTGCCCGGCTTGAATGGAAGATCCTGAGCATCTCCGGCCACCCGGGACAGATTGGACGGGTGCTCCGAGAGCCGTCCTTTCAGGAAGAGATGTGACAGATCCAGCGCTACCGTCGTGAAGTTCCGGGCAAGCACCTCGCTCGAGGCTGCCGTTCCCGCCCCAAGGTCGAGAATCACGGACCCCGGCGCAACATAATGCTGCGCCAGCTCAACGTAGGCAGCGTGATAGTCTGACGGCTTCCGAAGCAGCCCCTCCAGATAGAAGACAGATGTCTTGTAGTAGTGCCGCAGATGGCTTTCAGGCATCGGACACGAGATCCTGCCAAAATGCTGCCAGGCGGCGGGCGATGATGCCGTTCGTATAGTCGGCAAGGACGCGCCCGCGCCCGCGTGACGCGAGGTCGGTACGCAGCCCAGGGGTCGAAACCAGGCGGCGGAGTGCCTCAGCTAGCGCCCCGACGTCCCCCTCGGGCACGACTAGCCCCGCGTCGCCAATCACTTCGGGAATGGCCCCAGAATCCGAGCCGATCACGGGGACACCGGAGGCCATTGCCTCGATCAGGACGTGTCCAAACTGCTCCTTCCAAGTCGGCGTCGTTAATGAAGGGAGGACCAGGACGGTCATCCGGTCGAGATACCGCGGAACGTCGTGATGGGGAACTCTCTCGTGCAACTCGAGCCTTCCATCCAAGGCAAGCCCGTGCGCTTTTTCTAGAAGTTTGACCTTGAGGGGACCATTCCCGACGACCATGACCCGGACGTCGTCGGTGAGCCGCGCCAGCGCGTCAGTGGATGCGACATTGGAGACGATGGAGCGAAGGGCTGCGATAGCCCCTTCGAGCTGTCGGAACGTGGATGGATCGTCGTTGGCGCGCAAAATCAGATCGAGCTTGGCGCCGAGATTGCGGATTGCCTCGTCATAGCCGGCGAGTTGCTCTGCGGGTGTCAGCGAGCGCAACACTTCGCGAATTTCGCTGAGCGCGCGCTCGACGCCGGCCAGCGCCTGGCCGTCGATGCCGCTCTGGCGGGTATCGTCGATGCGGCGCGACAGCGAGCGGATTTCATTCTCGATCGATTCGATCGCCCGGCGCGGCATCGCTTCCGTGATGGCGTGACGAATCTCCGCCAGTTCGGCGCGGAATGCGGCGATCGCGGCCGTCATCGATTCGGGGTAGGTTCCCTTGAACGTCGGTACGACCTTGTAGTCTTTCTGACTGGCGTTGAACTTGCTGGCGAGCCCGTTGAGCGCGTCGCCGAGCGCGCCACCCATCGAGTGCCACCAGTGGATTTCGGTC
>Ga0209689_1001245_pt1 | contig 18998 bp, 20 predicted proteins | sample GraSoiAngelo_149_FD_187119 | JGI IMG/M metagenome (GOLD analysis project Ga0209689, IMG submission 187119) | Grasslands soil microbial communities from the Angelo Coastal Reserve, California, USA - 14_1009_09_30cm (SPAdes) (version 2) | ecosystem: Environmental > Terrestrial > Soil > Grasslands ... | reverse complement strand
CATCTCGGCGAGCTCGCGCTCGCTGAAGACGCTCGGACAGATCGGGTCGCTTCCTCTGGCGACGCGGCAGTTCATGGGGGAGTACATGAGTCCCACGCTCGAGAAGTCGGTGGGCGTCTCCGCCCAGTGGCCGTCCTTCGTTCCCGGACCGAAGCAGCACCAGATATGGCCGAGCTCGTGGAGCACGGTCGCCATGAGCTCGGGCACCGTGAGCCGCCGGGTCCCGTCAATCGTGTGCACCGCGATCGTCCGCGAGATGACCCGGCCGCCGCTCGAGTGCTGCGTGAGCGCGGAGGTGCCGTTCGTCCCATCGAGCTCCACGTCGATGTCGCCATCGGTACGCAGTGCGAGCTGCCCTCGACCAGCCGTCGCCGTCGCCCACGCGTTCGGCAGCGCGGCCGCGATCGCGTCGCGCAGCTGCGGGATGCGCGAACGCTCCTGCGCGTCCCCCTCGTCGCCGACGAAGAGATGGACGCTGAGGAACGTGGCAGAGATGAGCGGCGCGATCGTAGGACCGGGTCGCAAGCTGCCGATCAATCCGCAGGACGACGCAAAGATCAGCGCGAGCGCGAGCGTAGTGGCCTTCACCGACCGAAATTACTTCCCATATGGCCACGCGCATGCATCAAACTGGTGGTGATGACCCGCGTCGCGATCCTCCGCTATCCCGGGACCTGGAGCGAGCGCGACTTCGCGCACGCGCTCTCGCTTATCGAAGGCGTCGAGTCGGAGATCCAGTGGCACGAGGACGCTGATCTGCGTGGGTTCGACGCGGCGATCGTCCCCGGAGGGTTCAGCTACGGCGATTACCTGCGCGCGGGGGCGATCGCGAAGCTGTCGCCCGGTACAAAGGAGCTTCGCCGCTTCGCGGCCGAAGGCGGCGCGATCCTCGGAAGCTGCAACGGATTTCAGATCCTCTGCGAGGCCGGTCTTCTACCCGGCGCCCTCATCCGCAATGCCGACCTCGCCTATCGCTCCGACTGGGTTCGGATCCGCGTGGAAAACGAAGAGACGCCGTTCACGAGGGGTCTTCGCGGTGCGGTGCTGCGCATGCCGATCGGCAACGGCGAGGGCTGCTGGGTCGCGGATCCGGAAACGCATGCGCGTGTCGAAGCGACAGGACGTGTCGTCGTGCGCTACGTCGACGAGCGCGGGGTCGTGACAGCCGACGCGAATCCGAACGGCTCCCTCGCGAACATCGCCGGGGTAGCGAATGAAACCGGCAACGTCGTCGGGCTGATGCCACACCCCGAACGGTGCGTGGAAGCGCTTCTCGGGGGTACGGATGGGTATCGGATGCTCGCAAATCTGGCTGGAGCACGGCACGGCACGGCTCCTGCCTTATATAGATAGGTATGGACCTCTTCGAAAAGCAGGCCCAGCTGCAGAGCCTTTTCCAGACCTCGCCGGTCGACGCGGCCTACGCGCAGGGCACCCCGACCGGCAGGCGCATCGCCGGCAAGTACCAGGATCTCGATGTCGCTCTTCTGCTGCTGCAGCGCGTGAACGCGAGCGAGTTCTTCGACTACCAGGTGTACTTCGTGAGCGAGCTATCGAAGACGCTCGAGATCGAAGGACTCGATGTCGTGATCCTCAACCAGGCGTCGCTGCTGCAGCGGGCGCAGATCATCCGCAACTGGAGCCTTCTCTATCAGCGCGACCAGAAGCGGCGCGTGCACTTCGAAGCGCGCTCGGTGATGGAGTACCTCGAGTTCAAGAAGTACGACGACGTGCAATCGAAGGCGCTTGCCGAGCGGACGCGCGGCGAGCGATTCGCCATCGACGCGGCGTACGTGCGTGCGCGCATCGCACGGCTGCGCGAGTACACGACCCTCCTCGCTGACCTTCGTCAGATCGAGCACACCAAGTTCAAGGCGGACCCCAAGCTCTACGGCCTCGCGCAGTGGCACCTTCAGCAGGCCGTCGAGCTGCTTCTCGGGACGGGCGCCTACCTGGTGACCGCCCTCGCCCTCCCCAAGCCGGAGGCGTACCACGACATCCTCGACGCTCTGGCGGGCCACGCGGTCATCGAGCGAGCGCTCGCGTACCGGCTCGAGCACCTCGCAAATTTGAGGAACCTGCTCGCCTACGACCGCGAGCAGACCGACATCGACGACGTCTATGGCCAGATCCAGACCCGGATCCCGGACCTTGTCGCGTTCGCCGACCAGGTCGAAAAATTTGTGGGTACCGGAGACCTGTCCTAGCCGGACGCTCCCAGCAAACTGACCGTAGAGTCCACGGGGTGAGCAAACCAGATGTCGTCGTGATCGGCGCCGGGCAAGCCGGTCTCTCCGTGAGCCATGAGCTGTCGGCTGCCGGCGTGGACCACGTCGTTCTGGAGCGCGGACGGGTCGGCGAGACCTGGCGTGGACGCTGGGACACGTTCTGCCTCGTCACCCCGAACTGGACGGTTCGTCTTCCCGGCGGCGCATACGCGGGCGACGATCCGGACGGGTTCATGCCACGCGACGCGATCGTCGCGCATCTCGAGTTGTATGCGCGCTCGTTCAAGGCGCCCGTTCGCGAGGGCGTCGCCGTGACAGCACTTCACCCGATCGGCGACGGATTCGTCGTCAACACGTCGGAAGGCGAGCTGCATGCAAAAACGGTCGTCGTCACAACTGGCGCGTACCAGAAGGCACATCGTCCTGCGGCCGCCGCGTCCTTGCCGCGCGGCCTGTATGCGATCGACGCGGAGGGCTACCGCAACGCGGCGGCGCTCCCGCCCGGCAAGATCCTTGTGGTCGGAAGCGGACAGACGGGGTGCCAGATCGCAGAGGAGCTTTTTGAGGCGGGACGAGACGTTTTCCTCGCCTGCGGGCGCGCCCCGTGGATCACCCGTCGGCTCGGTGGCCGCGACTTTCTGGCGTGGCTGTCCGAGACGCCATTCTTCGACTTCGCCCTCCGCGATCTCCCGTCACCGGAGGCGCGCCTCATCGCCAACCCCCAGGCCACCGGACACGGCGGCGGCCGCGACCTCCACTACCGCACCCTGCAGCGGCTCGGGGTGAACCTCGTCGGGCACTTCGTCGGCGCCGACTCGACGCGGTTCCACTTCGCGGACGATCTCGCGGAATCCGTCGCGTTCGGCGACGCGCGCTACGTCGATTCATGCCTGCTCATTCGGAGGAGCTGCGAGAACCGCAGCGTAGCGCCGCCGGATCTGCCGCCACCGAGCCCGTTCACCGCGGCCGCAGTCGAGAGCATCGAACTGGCGAGATTTGGAGCGGTCATCTTCACGTCCGGTTTTCGTCCGGATTACCGGTCTTGGATCCACGCCGACGACGCCTTCGACGCTTTTGGGTTCCCGATCACGGAGGACGGGCGAAGCACCGTGGTACGAGGACTCTACTTTTGCGGGGTCCACTTTCTGCGCAAGCGGAAGTCGTCGATCTTCATGGGCATCGGCGAGGACGCGGCGATCGTCGCCCGCTCCATCGTCGGCGCCGCCGTGGTAGTTGAGTGAGTCGGTCGATGCGCGATCGCCTCGCGTTGGTGTTGATCTCACCTTTGTGCGCGCTGCTCGTCGCTTCCTGCGTACAGTCTGCGAGCTTGCCCTCTCCTTCCCCGAGCGCGTTGCCTGCATCGCCGAGCGCGCTTTCTCCCTCGCCGACGGTTGCGTCCCCGAGCGCGACACCGGTCGCAACATCGGTGGCTGCGAAGTCTTCGCCGAAGCCGGTTCCTGCCGTACGCCCATCCGATCTCGTCGTCCGGCACGAACGCGCCAGTGATACGTGCTGTCCTGCCGCGTGGGCGGTGCTGACCGCCGACGGCCGCTACATCACGAGAACCGACGACAACCAGTTGCACGAACGCCGACTCACGCCCGCCGGCGTGCAGGTTGTGCGCGACGAGATCGCTGGCACCGGCTTCTTCGAGCGCGATCAAGTATTCCCGCTTGAACGTCTGCCGAACGCGAACCCGCCCGGACACGGCCTCGGCGGTCTGTTCTTCCGAGCTTGGCGCGATACGCGGATCGTCGAGGTACACACGGTGGTAGACCAAGGGCCTGAAGAGGTTTATTACCAGCCATCAGCTGCACGGACGCGTTTGGACCGACTTTCGAAGCAGCTCATCAAGCCCGAGACCTGGCTTCCCGCGGCGGCGTGGGCGGACGCGGTGGAACGCCCATACGAACCAGCCGCCTTCGCCCTACTACTCGGACGCGAGCCGGGCGGCTACAACGCAACACCGACGATCGACGAGTTGAGCGCCACCTGGCCCTTCTCGGTCGGACCGCTCGCGCTCGGTGAGACGATGCCTCCAACCGCCGGCCCGTTCGCGGAGACCACGCGCTGCACTCCCCTGGCAAAGGATGACGTGCCGGCCGTCAAGGACTCGATCATCCGCGCGGGCGGTTCGGTCGAGCTGCAGCCGGACGGCTCGCTGGTCGTGGGCTTCGGCACGAAAGACCAGCAGGACGCGCTCGTTCTCAAGTTGCGCCCGTTCCTTCCCGATCGGGCCTCGTGCGCCGGTGAGTACGCCCTATAGGCTTCGGTTATCGAGTCCGCTAAACTTTCTTTGATGGCGTCGCACGGAGCGATCACCCGGTCGTGAGTGTGTCCCCAGCCTTGGGGACGACGAAAACGGCGCAGCCTAACCAGATTCCACAAGACGCAGGCCTCACCGAGTACGAGGCTGCCCTCGTGCGCGAACAGATCGGCCGCGAGCCGAACGCGCTCGAGTGGGCGATGTTCGGCGCGATGTGGAGCGAGCACTGCGCGTACAAGCATTCCAAGATGCTGCTGCGCGCGTTGCCGTCACGGGGTGCGTCCGTCGTCGTCGGGCCGGGCGAGAACGCGGGCGCGGTCGACCTCGGCGACGGACTTCTGTGTGTCTTTAAGGTCGAGAGCCACAACCATCCCTCCGCCATCGAGCCGTTCCAGGGCGCGGCCACCGGTGTGGGTGGGATCCTGCGCGACATCTTCGCGATGGGCGCGCGCCCGACCGCGGTCCTGAACGCGCTGTTCTTCGGCGATCCGGCCGATCCCGCCGTCCGCCGGACGATTTCCGGCGTGACCGGCGGCATCTCCTTCTACGGAAACTGCGTCGGTATCCCCGATGTCGCCGGGCACATCTCGTTCGAGCCCTGCTACGCCGAGAACCCGCTCGTGAACGCGATGTGCGTCGGCTTCGCACGCTCCGCAGACCTCCGCAAGGCAAGCGGTGCGCGACCGGGCAGTGCGGTGTACCTCGTGGGGAGCGACACGGGCCGCGACGGAATCGCGGGCGCCTCGCTCCTGGCCTCGTTCGAGCTCGGCTCCGGTTCCGACGCCAAGCGTCCTTCGGTGCAGGTGGGCAACCCGTTCCTTGAGAAGCTCCTGCTCGAAGCAACGCTCGAATTGGTCGAAGCCGATGCGGTGGAAGCGCTCCAAGATCTCGGCGCAGCGGGGCTCACGTGCGCGGTCAGCGAAGTCGCCGCGAAAAGTGGAGTCGGCATGCGCATCGATGTGTCTCTCGTTCCGAGGCGGGCGAAGCTTATGACGCCCTACGAAGTGATGCTCAGCGAATCGCAAGAGCGAATGCTCGTCATCGCGCGCCCCGGCCGCGAGCGCGATGTCGAGCGCATTTTCAAGCGCTGGGAACTACACGGCACCCGGATCGGCGAAGTGACCGCCGAGCCTCTCCTCCAGATCTTCGATGCCGACCAGCTGGTCGCATCGCTGCCGCCGCGAGCGCTCGCCGACGACGCGCCGGAGTACGACATCGCCGATCTTGCAGCCTCGCATGCGGCTGAGGCCGAGGCGTCGCTCGTGCTCACGGGGCCCCTTTGCAGCGGGGCCGGCGCTCAGGTACGTGACCGCCCCCCGTTGCGCGCGAGTGATGCCTCGTCCTCGCCGCAGGCCACTGCAAAGATCGGACTCGAGCTTTTGGATCTGCTCGCTTCGCCGGCGATCGCGTCGCGCAAGGTCATTTATCGAACGTACGATCAGATGGTCGGCACGGATACGGTCGTCGGTCCGGGTGCCGATGCCGCAGTGATGCGCATCAAGGGCCGCGCTGACGGTATCGCGCTCGCCATCGATGCGCAGCCACGGCTCGCGGCATTGGATCCGTACGTCGGTGCCGCTGCAGCGGTCGCCGAGGCGACGCGCAATCTCGTGTGTATGGGAGCTACGCCCCTCGCGATCACGGACTGTGTCAACGTCGGCAATCCGGAGCGCCCCCAGGGCGCGTGGCAGCTCACTCGGACGGTCGAAGGCATCGCCGCGGCGAGCGAAGCGCTCGGCGTTCCGGTCGTCTCAGGCAACGTGTCCCTGTACAACGCGACGCACGGCGCCGACATCTGGCCGGCGGCCGTCATCGGCGCGGTCGGACGGTTCGCCGACGTCACTGATTACATCCCGCCGACGAGCGGCAAACCGGGCGATCTCGTTCTCCTCGCGGGAAGCGCGCAGGTCTCGCTCGGCGCGTCCGCGTACGGCGCCACGCGGGGCATCCACGAAGGCCCGGTGACGATCGACCTCGAGGTCGAGGCGCGACTCCAGCGCTTCATCCTCGCGGCGCACGCGAAAGGCGCGATCCGCGCCGCCCACGACCGCGACGCCGGTGGCCTCGCTGTGGCGCTCGCGGAGCTCGTCATCCGCGACCGCATCGGCATGAAGGTGACGCTGCCCGCGATCCGCGGTATCGACAAGCGTGTCGCGCTGTTCGGCGAAGGGTCCTCAGGCGTTGTTCTCGTCATCGAGCCCGCACGCGAGGACGGGGTGCGGGCACTCGCGCGCGAGCACGACATTCCGCTGTGGACGCTCGGGACGGTCGGTGGCGATCTCCTCGAGGTCGCGCCGGTCCTCGGCACGCCCGTAGCCGCTCTCGCCGAGGCCCATGCGCACGGTCTCGGCCAGGCGCTCGGAAGGGACGCATAGGGAGATGTGCGGCATCGTCGGCATTTGGAACCGCGAGCAGGCCGATCCGACCGAGGCCGCGCGCCTCGCCTTCTTCGCGCTCTACGCGTTGCAGCATCGGGGTCAGGAGTCCGCGGGGATCGCCGCGACCGATGGCCGCGACATGCGGATCGTCCGGCGCATGGGCCTCGTCGGCCAGGTGTTCAGCGAGCCCGACCTCGGGATCTTGGGAGGCCGCGCGGCGATCGGCCATACGCGGTATTCGACGACCGGCAGCTCCCGTATCCAGAACGCCCAGCCGATGGTCGTGCGTGGCGAAGCGCTCGGCGAGCTCGCCATCGGTCACAACGGCAACTGCATCAACGCGCGCGACCTGCGCGAAGATCTCGCGCGCGAGGGCGTGCCGTTCACGACCTCGAGCGACACCGAGGTGATCGCTCAGGTCATCGCGCACGAGGACGGCCCGACATGGGACGAGCGCCTGGCCCGCGCACTGCCGAAGCTCCAAGGCGCATGGTCTCTCGTGATCCTCACGCCCTCCGCGCTTTACGCCGTTCGCGACCCGCTCGGCGTGCGTCCGCTCTGCCTTGGGCGCAAGGGCGACACGTGGCTCGTGGCAAGCGAGACCTGCGCGCTCGAGACCGTCGGCGCGCGATTCATCCGCGACGTCGCGCCGGGCGAGGTCCTGCGCATCGATGACCGCGGTCCGGTCACGGTCGCCGAATTCCCGGCGAGCCGCCGTGGACTCTGCGTATTCGAGCACGTCTATCTCGCATCGGCGGCGAGCGATCTCGAAGGCGTCTCCGTCTACGCGACCCGCGAGCGCATGGGGGAGACCCTCGCCGGCGAGCACCCCGTCGCGGCCGACGTCGTGATTCCGGTGCCCGACAGCGCGATTCCCGCTGCGGTGGGCTACGCCCGCCGCAGCGGTATTCCATTCCGCGAGGGGCTCATCAAGAACCGGTACATCGGGCGCACCTTCATCCAGCCCTCGCCGGAGCTGCGCCGCCAGGGTGTCGCGCTCAAGTACAACGCGCTCCACGACGTCCTCCACGGCAAGCGCGTCATCGTGGTGGACGACTCCATCGTGCGGGGATCGACGAGCGGCCCCATCGTCGAGCTCCTCCGGACCCACGGCGCGACCGAGGTGCACATGCGCATCTGTTCGCCGCCCCTCCGCCATCAGTGCTTTTTCGGGGTGGACATGGCGCGCCGGGATGACCTCATCGCGTCGCGCATGGACGTCGAGGCGATCCGTCAGCACATTGGCGCGGATTCCCTCGGCTACCTCTCGCTCGAGGGAATGGTCACCGCGACCGGCGGCACCGCGGGCGAGCTCTGCACCGCGTGCTTCACCGGCGACTATCTCGTACCGGTCCAGCTCGAGCTCGGGAAGGATTCGCTCGAGAGCGAACCCGTGAAAGCGTGAGCCTCACCTATCGCGACGCCGGCGTGAACATCGCGCGCGCCGAGGACGCGCTTTCCAAGGTCAAGGAGCGTATCGCGCGCACTAGGCGCCCCGAGGTCATCGGCGAGGTCGGCCAGTTCGCCGGGTTGTTCGCGTCCCCGGGCGCCGACAAGGTCCTCGTCGCGACGACGGACGGCGTTGGCACGAAGCTCGAGATCGCGCGCCTGCTCGACCGCCACGAGGTCGTGGGTGCCGACCTCGTCCACCACTGCGTGAACGATGCGCTCGCGATGGGCGCGGAACCGCTCTTCTTCCTCGACTACTTCGCGACTTCGAAAATCGATCCGAACGTATTCTCCCGCGTCGTCGGCGCGATGGCGGAGGCGTGCGCGCGGTTCGGCGTCGCTCTCCTGGGCGGCGAGACCGCGGAGATGCCAGGCATGTACGCGCCGGACACCTACGACCTCGCCGGATTTCTCGTTGGCGTCGTCGACCGCGAGAAAATACTTGGGCCGCACCGCGTACGCGAGGGCGACGCCCTCATCGGGATCCCATCGACGGGTCTGCACACCAACGGGTATTCCCTGGCACGCGAGATCTGCGCGCGCAGAGCGATGCACGAGCGGAGCGCGTCGCTCGGCGACGTGCTCCTCGTCCCGCGCGAGGAGCTCGCCGGGGCGACGCTCGGCGGCTCGCTGCTCACAGGACATCGCCCGTATCTCGCGGAGTTCCGGGCGCTGCGCCAGGTCGCTGATATCCACTCGATCGCCCACCTCACCGGCGGCGGCTGGGAAGGCAATCTCCCGCGGTCGCTGCCAAATGGCACCGCCGCGTCGATCGATCGGGGGTCCTGGGAAGTACCAGCGCTCTTCACGCTGCTCGCCCGGCTCGGCGACCTCGAAGAGATGGAGCAATTCGACACGTGGAACATGGGGATCGGGCTCGTCGTCGCGATTTCCGCGGACGCGGTGGGCGCGGCGCTCGACGCGGTCCCCGGGGCGGTCGCGCTCGGCGCGGTCGTCCCACATTCGTCGGGTCGGAGGGTGATCTTCGGATGACGCTGCCTATCGCGGTCCTTGTATCGGGGCGCGGATCGAATCTTCAGGCGATCCTCGACGCGTGTGCCTCAGGCGAGCTCGATGCCCGTGTGGCGATCGTCGTCTCGAATCACGCGGGCGTTCCGGCTCTGCAGCGGGCGGCTCTCGCCGGCGTGCCGAGTGCCGTCTTCACGCTCCGCACGTATTCGGATCGAGCGGCTGCGCACTCCGCGATGGCCACAGCGATCGCCGGTGTGGGTGCCGAGCTCGTCGTCTTGGCGGGCTTCGATCACATCCTCGCGCCGATCTTCTTCGTGCGTCTTCGAGGGGTGCCGGTGATCAACCTGCATCCTGCGCTCCTGCCGCTTTTCGGCGGCCGGGGCATGCACGGCGCCAGGGTCCATGAGGCCGTGCTCGCTTCAGGCGCGACCGAGTCGGGCTGCACCGTTCATCGCGTGCATCCGGAGACCGTCGATCTCGGCGAGGTGGTCGTACAGCGGCGCGTCCCGATCCGACCCGACGACACGGCGGCGACGCTCGCGGCGCGCGTCCTCGAGCAGGAGCATGCCGCGATCGTCGACGCGATACGCCGGTTTGTCCCCGCCGAAGCGGTGACGCGCGGCTAGCTAAGGGCGCGAGCTAGCGTCGGAGCAAGTCCGACAGGACCGCGCGAAGCCACTGCTCCGCCGATCCGAGGAGCGACGGATCCGTCGCGAGCGCGGTGACGAAGACGATGAGCATCGACGCGACGATCACGATGAAGATGCCGTCGAAGTCGACGCCCCCAGATGCCGGTTGTGGCCGTGCGTTAGGCAGAGTCGCGTAGTACCCGTGTCGGTAAGCCTTCCCTCCGCTCATGGCCCGTCCCCTCTCTTTAGCCCCCGGCTCCGCGGCCCTCCACCCGCCATCGATTGAGCGCCAGGCTGTGCGCTTGCGCAATGGAACTCTCCCGGCCGATTAGTCCTGGTACTTCGCGTCGCATTTCGTCCGTGCTCGTGATCTTCGTCGCGATCTCTGTCATCCGCTGACGTCATCAGGGGCGCGTTGTCGTCTTCGCGGTCATGGGCTCGTCTGCGAGTCATGCGGTCTGCGCACGATCCCGAGCTCGAGGGCCAGCGCGACCGCCTCCGCGCGGCTTCCCGCGCCGAGCTTCACGAACACGCGCTCGAGATGCCAGTTCACCGTTCGTTCGCCGATACCGAGCGCTCCCGCGATCTCCTTCGAGGTCTGACCGAGGGCGACGTGTGTGAGGACCTCGATTTCTCGCCGAGAGAGCGACGGACTCACGGTCTTCTCCTGTGCCGACACCGGAAGGACTAACGGCTTCCGGTTCTGCCGGTTCCGGGCTGTGCGTGTCTTTTACGGGCATCCATTGCGCTGACCTCGGACAGAAAAACGTACTTGGCGAAAAAGTCGGAGGGATGCACATGCAGCAAGGAGGTCATCGATACGCGGTCTCCGTGTCGTCGTGCCCGTAGCGGTGGGACGAGGGGTTACGCGAAATAAGGAGGCAAGAAGAGTGAACTGGCAAAACATCCGCCGGTGCCGATCCGGCGTGCTATTCAGCGCGACCCTGCTCCTCACCGCCGCCCTCTGGCTGCCCCCCGCGTCGACGAGCGCCGCGGCGACGCCGACGACCTTCAGCGGTCAGGCCACCGCTCTCAAGGGAAGCCTGCTTGGTCTCGGACCACTCGTCAGCGTCGACTGCAAAGACAGCGCCGCCCAGAGCAGCACGATCTGTCTGGCGGCAACGCAGAGCTTCAGCGGGGCGACCGAGATCAATGACGAGGCGTCGGTGCTCTGCTACCCGGCCGCCGCCACGCCCGCGAACTGCGCGGTCACGGCGCCTGATCTGACCGGCGGTCATCTCGTCCTCGACGTCCTCCACGCGAGCGTGGTCTCGCACGGGAACAAGAGCAACGCGGAGGCGTACGTCGCGCAATTCGAGCTCAACGTTCCTGGCGCAACGATCAGCGCCACCGCTCTCCGCACCACGGCCGAGGCGAAGTGCACGAACGGCGTGCCTTCTGTCAGTGGTGGCGAGTCGACCACAGTGACGATCAACGACACAACTCTCGGCGTGTCCCAGACGGTTGAGGCTCCCGCAGGCACGCAGAGCGAGCAGATCCCGCTGCCTGGCGGCGGTTACATCGTCCTGAACGAGGGAGCGAGCCCGGGGCGGGCCGGCAGCGACATCACCGTGACCGCCCTCCACGTGGTCGTACCAGCGCTCGGGATCAACCTCTATGTCGCGCAGGCACACGCGGACATCACGTGCGCCACGAACAGCTGTGCTGGCACGAACGCGTTCGTGACCGGCGGCGGGTTCATCGACTGGAATGGCAGCAAGGCCCACTTCGCCGTTGCCGGAAGAAACCTGACCGCGTGGGGCCATGTCCTCTACGGTCCGACGAAGCTACACGTCAAGGACCCGATGGCGAAGGTCTACGACACTCGCGCCGGTCTCCTGACAGACCCGGACTCTACGAAGTTCCATGTGCCGGATGCGCCGTCTCCCGACACCTTCCAGGGTGCCGCGATCCTGACTTGGAAGGACGGGTTGGGGGCTGTGCTCGGCCAGGTCCTCGTGATCGACATGGGCGAGCCGGGACGCAGTGACTTCTTCGAGATCCTGACGACGGACGGGTCCGCCAAGGCGTGGGGCACGCTTGCAGGCGGCAACATCCAGATGCACGGGAAGTGCTGATGGGTCCACGCCCCCACCCGCGAGAGGCCCCGGCTTCGGCCGGGGCCTTATCGCGCCAACTCGTACGCGGCGCGGATCTTCGTCGCGATGTCTGCCATGTCGGAATCCGTCTCGTATTTCTTGCGCTGCCAGATGAGCCTTGTCGAGAAGAGTCCGTCGCCCTTGTTCCGTGGCACGACGTGGATGTGAAGGTGCGGCACGCTCTGGCTGATGCGGGTGTTCGTCGCGACGAACGATCCCGCGGCATCGAGCGCCTTCTGCACCGCGATCGAGCTGCGGCGCACGGCGCCGAACACCGGCACGAGCAGCGCATCGGGGAGGTCATCGAGGGTCTCGACGTGCGCCGTAGGCATCACGAGCACGTGACCGAGCGCCAGGGGCGCCCGATCGAGGAACGCGATCACGTCGTCATCGCGGTGGACGACGTGCGATGCCACCTCGCCGCGAGCGATCTGGCAGAAGACGCACGATGCCGGCACGCGGGCCCTACAGATCGGCGGCCGCGTTCGTTCGCACGATCGCGTCGAGGAACACGCGGCGGACTTCGGAGGCGCCGGTAAGGCTCGGCTCGACCTGTCGCGTGAACCACGACGGCTCACCCGACAGGAAGTGCGCGTGAAGATCGACGAGGCAGGCTCCGACCCGCTTGGTCTCGAGGGCAAGGATCTCATTCACTCGACCATGAGCGCGGCGGGCCGTCGCCGGATCGACGTCGAGGAAGTTGTTGGAGTCGTCCCCAAAGCTCGGGTCGTACACGTTCGCTACAAACAGCCTTGCATGAGCGAGCCGCTCGAGCGCCCCGCGGACCAGACGCGGAAATGCCTCGAGCTCGGCGCCGCTCAAGCTGGGCAGCGCCTGCAGCAGGTCGTTCCCCCCGATGCTGACCATCACGATGGCCCAACGTGGCACCGATCTGATCGAGATCTGTCGTTCAAGATCAGCCGACGTCGCGCCGTCGACGGCCGTGTGGACGACCGTGACCGCCTTGTTCCCCCGAGCGCTCCAGAGATCGCGACCGCGGAACTCTGGAAAGAGCCGGTCGTCGTTGCGGGCAAGGAGCGCCTGCGGTGTTACGCCGCGCTCGTTGTAGTGCCCGCAATCGAAGACCGAATCTCCGAACGCGAAGAGGATGGCCAGCGGTCTACTGGCTACTCGATCGTGGCGGCGTGGACCGACGTGACGTACGGCAAGTACTGCGCGATGCGGCTCCAGCTCTCGCCTTCGGTCTTGCTGGCCCACACGTCGCCGTTGGCCGTCCCGAAGTAGAGACCCATCGGATCGAGGCGATCGTTGTGCATCCCCTCGCGCACAGACTCGAGCGGAGCGCCCTCCGGCAGACCCTTGTCGAGCCGGTCCCAGGTCTTCCCCTTGTCGGTCGTGCGGTACACGCCGATCCCGAACGGCGCGGCGGTACGCCTCATACCGTCGAGCGGGATGCAGTAAGCCGTGCTCCGGTCGCGCGGATGCATCGCCGCCGCGAACCCGAAGTTCGACGGCAGGCCGGTCGTGCTGAACTGCCATGTGGTCTGGCCGGGATCGCGCCAGTAGACCTCTTCGTGCACGCGCATGAACCGCACGTCGCTCTCCTCCGGATGCGCGAGCAGCTTATGGATGCAGTAGAAGACGTCGGGGCGCTCGCTCGGAGCGCCGTTCACCTTGTTGTCCTGTACCCATGTCGTGCCGCCGTCCTCGGTGCGATACACACCTCCGACGCTGATGCCGACCATCATCTTCTTCGGGTCTTTCGCGTCGATCGCGATCGAGTGAAGGCCCATGCCACCGAAGCCGGGCACCCATTTCGCGCGGGACGGCTGGTCGTCGAGGCTCTTCACGATCGACCAGGTCTCGCCGCGGTCCTCGCTCTTGAAGAGCGCGGCCGGCTCGGTGCCGGCCCAGACCACGTTCGGCGTCTTGGAGTGTCCCGGCTCGATGTGCCAGGTCTTCGAGAAGGTCCGGTCGGTGCCTTCGGGGAAGGCCGGGTTCTTCGTGGTCTTCCACGTCTTGCCCATGTCGCGGCTCACCTCGATGCGCGAGCCGCCCCACGTCTGGTTCACGGCCGCGAACATCGATCCGTCGCGCGCGTCGTACGCAGCGTGGTGGATCTCGGCAGGCGCGAAAGCGGGACCTTCGCAGGCCCACGACCCTCGTCCGGCATCGCCGCGCAGGATGTAGAGACCCTTCTTCGTTCCGACAAGCAGCGTGACCTTCTTTGCCACCCGAGTCCTCCCTCTGTCTTAGCCGCCCGATACCGCCGGAATGACGTGCACGATGTCGCCGTCGTGGAGTGGCGCGTCCTCCCAGCCGAGAAGCCGCGCGTCGTCCTGGTTGATGAAGAGCGCCAGGTGCGGACGCAGTTTGCCCCGTTCGTCGCGAAGGCGCTCGGCGAGGGTGGGGTGCGCGCGCACGAGGCCTTCGAGCGCCTCCCGGATCGTCGCCGCGTCGAGCGTTACGTCACGCGCGCCGCCGGCGAAACCGCGGTAAGCGCCGTGCAGCAGCATCCGCACATTGGGACGACGTTCGGAGGGCGCGTTTTTCGACATCCGCTCCACGGTACCGCGGGCTAGGATTTCTCGGTGAGCGACCCCCTCCGCGAGCGCCGGCTCGTCAGCGAGACTCTCCGTCGGGCGGCCGCTGCCGCGGAGCGCTACCTCGCGGAGATCGACACCGATCGCGTGCGCCGGCCGGGTGCCGACGCCGCCGCAGCCGCGCTGAACCGCGACTTCCCCGAGCACGGAGACGGGGCCCTCGCAGCGATCGAAGAGCTCGTTCGCGCATCAGATGGCGCGCTCCGGGCCTCGGGCCCGCGCTTTTTCCATTGGGTCATCGGCGGCGACACCCCGGCCGCGCTCGCCGCGGACTGGCTCACTTCCGCCTGGGATCAGAACGCCGCCGCGTATGACTCCACGCCGATCGGCACGGTCACCGAGGAGCTCTCGATCAGATGGCTCAAGGAGCTGTTCGGATTGCCGGCCTCGTGGGGCGGCGTGCTCACGACGGGCGCGACGATGGCGAACTTCACGGCATTGGCCGCGGCGCGGAGCTGGTGGGCCAGACGCCAAGGTGTAGACCTCGACGCGCGTGGGTTCGCGGGCCTGCCGGCCGTGCCGGTCTTCTCGAGCGGCTATATCCACCCGAGCGCCACGAAGGCGCTCGCGATGCTGGGCATCGGGCGCGACACGGCGCGGCGCTTCACGCGCGACGACATCGGTCGCGTCGACCTGGCCGCGATGGAGGCCGCGCTCCGAGGGCTCGACGGCGCGCCCGCGATCATCGTTGGGAACGCCGGAGAAGTGAACGCGGGCGACTTCGATCCGATCGACGCCCTCGCCGATCTCGCCGAGCGTTACGGCGCGTGGCTCCACGTCGACGGCGCGTTCGGGCTCTTCGCGCGCGCGACGGGGAAGGCGGCGCACCTCGCCGCCGGCGTCGAGCGCGCGCACTCGGTCATCGCGGACGGCCACAAGTGGCTCAACGTGCCATACGACTCGGGCTTCGCGTTCATCCGCGACGCGTCGCTCCTCGCCGGACCGTTCGCGATCGGCGCCGCATACCTGCCGAAACCGGGCGAGCATCCGATGTTCGGCGCGATGGGCCCGGAGGCCTCACGCCGCGCGCGCGGCATCGCGATCTGGGCGACGCTTCGCGCATACGGCCGCGATGGCTACCGCGAGATGGTCGAGCGCCATCTGGATCTCGCGCAGCATCTCGCAAAGAGGGTTGACGAAGCGCCCGACCTCGAGCGGCTCGCGGACGTGCCGCTCAACATCGTTTGCTTTCGGTACCGGCCGAAGGACGCGAAGGCCGACGAGCTCGACGCCCTCAATCTGCGCTTGGGCGCCGAGCTCCTCGCCGATGGACGCGTGTACGCGGGCACGACGCGCTACCGCGGAGTGGTGGCCTTCCGCCCCGCGATCGTCAACTGGCGCACTACGGAAGCTGACGTCGATGTACTCGTCGACGTCGTGCGCGAGCTGGGGACGCGTTTCGGAGCTGCGGCCGCGGTCTGACGCGCGAGTGCGAGCTTGCGATGCCAGAGAACGGTGCTGGTGCTGATGCCGAGCTGTGCCGCGATGTCCTTGGTCGTGTGTCCCGTGCGGACGAGTTCGAGGACCTCTGCTTCACGCTGAGAAAGTGGCGACACGTCTTCCTCCCTGCGGGTGCCGCCACACCGGCGGATGGACCGTATCGCGCGAATGACGCACGGTCGGGTCGATGAGGTATCGACCGTGGTCAGACCTATGCTCGGTCGATGACCAACGCGACGCGGATCATCGTGTACACGGGGAAGGGCGGCGTTGGAAAGACGAGCGTTGCGGCGGCGACCGCGCTTCTTTCCGCAGAGCGAGGGAAGCGCACGCTCGTGATATCGACCGACATCGCTCACTCGCTCGCCGACTCCTTTGACGTCCCGCTGGGCGGTGAGCCAACGCGGATTGTGGATAACCTCTGGGGTCAGGAATCGGATGTCTACTACAACGTCCGCCGCTACTGGGGAACGATCCAGCGATATGTGCAGAGTGTCTTCAAGTGGCGCGGCCTCGACGACGTTCTTGCCGAGGAGCTCACCGTGCTTCCGGGAATGGATGAGCTCTCGAGCCTTCTCTGGATCGCCGAGCACCACGACAGCGGCGAGTACGACGTCATCGTGGTCGACGCCGCCCCGACCGGCGAGACGGTGCGCCTGCTGTCGCTGCCCGAGGCCGGACGATGGTGGCTCGAGCGCATCTTTCCGATCCAGCGGCGCGCGATGCAGATCGCCGGTCCCGTCCTGCGGCGGGTCATGGGCGTTCCGGTGCCGGACGACAGCGTGTTCGCGGCGGGCGAGGAGCTCTTCCATCGCCTCGACCACATGCAGCAGCTCCTAGCCGACGAACAGAAGAGCTCGGTGCGGCTCGTCCTCAACCTCGAGAAGATGGTGATCAAGGAGGCGCAGCGCTCCTTTACCTATTTCCACCTCTTCGGCTATCCGACCGACCTTGTCGTATGCAACCGCGTGCTGCCGCAGGGTTCGGGCGCGTACTTCGAGGCGTGGCAGGAGGCACAGCGGCGCTACCAGCCGCTCGTCGAGGAATCATTCGCCCCCGTGCCGGTGCGATCCGTGCCGTTCTTCGATCGTGAGGTGGTCGGGCTCGAGATGCTGCGGAAGCTCGGGGGAGCGCTCTTCGCGGACGAGGATCCGGCGCGCTTCTTCTACCGCGGCCGACCGTATCGCGTGCGCCGCGAGGACGGTGGCTACGTGCTGACGCTCGACCTGCCCTTTACTTCGAAGGAGCAGGTGAAGCTCCTGCGGAACGGGGACGAGCTCGTTCTGCAGGTCGGATCGTGGCGGCGCAACCTGGTGTTACCGCGCGCTCTTGTCGGAGCGGCCGCGAAAGGCGCAAAGTTCGAGGGGAACACGCTCCGCGTCGACTTCGCGGCTCCGGTCCGCGACTAGGGGAGAAAGACATGGCTACCACCACGGAGCTCGAATCACGGATCCGGGAGCTCGAGGAGCGCCTCCGGCAGATGGAGGAAGAGCGCTCGCGCTGGCGTGCTCGCGCGCTCGTGGATGAGCTCTTTCCGCAGGAATCGCGTAAGCACATGCGCGAGGCCTGGAAGCACAACCTCCTCGCCGTGCGGTCGGTGCTCGATCACTGGATCGAAAAGCAGGACAACGGCGCGAAGACCACGACCAAGCGCCGCGAGTCGATCTCGGTCGAGTAAACGATGAGGAGGCGACCCATCTTGGTCGCCTCCTCAGGCATGCGGTGCCGGACCGCGCTAGGTCACGGGAGTCCTGGTGCCGCGACCTCCACGTCCGGGTACAGCACCCAACTGGTGAGCGGAACGCCCGGCACGATGTCCGCAAGCAGCGCGAGGATGTCGGATGTTGGGACGATGTCGTCCGCGAATGCGACCGACGGTCCGAACGACGGCGAGTAGGCGGTATTGCCGTTGTCGGATGCCGATGTCCACGTGTGCGTTCCTGCAGTCGTGGTCACGCTGATGTTGTCGAGATAGACGAAACCTGGCGTCGATTGACCGGCGGGGCAGCCCGGTGGCTGCGCGATGGGATTATCGGTGCCCTCGTCGAAGACGATGGCCAAACTCCGAATCGTGAGCGACGACGGATTCAGGCCGGTCTGAGCCGCAATCTGCTGCCCAGGAGCAAAGGTATCGACGCACCATGTGGTCTCGTTCGGAGCGGCAGCGGGAGCGTGCTCGGCCGCATAGCAGCCGATGAACACGGTGTAGTTCTTGCCGCTCTCGTCCTTTAGGTTGACGTTCCACCGTGGCGCACCAGCGCCGCAGTGACCGTCTACACGGTGGTACCACTGAAGTCCCGTGAGCACATCCGCGCTCTGACCTTCGAGGCCTCTGATGACCGCGACGCCCGCGGCGAAGGTCGCCGTCGAAGTCATCTTCTGAAAGTAGAGCGCCTGGTTCGCATTGCCGCTCGACGTCGTGTCCGGAAGACCCTGCTGCGCCTTCCAATTCGCGCGTGAGTTTTCGCCGAAGCCGGCGGGATGCAACGTGACCGCACCGGCGATCGCGGTAACAGGGAACGCCAGTCCGATGAGGAGTACAGCGAACAAGACAAGGAGTCGACTACGCATCTTGTCCACCCCCGGATAATTTGTCGACCCGTTACAGCACCGGTCGTTCCGATGGAGCACGTTCGATCAGTCGAATCCGTAAAGGGACAACAGCGCTTTGATTGCTGCGGCTTACTCAGGTAAATGCTTGGGGAAGAGATGCAGAGGCGACGCAAATTGGAGCGAGCGACGGAGCGGCGGTTCGGTCAGACGCGAACAGGTTCGATCGTGATGGGTGCACCCTTCGCGTACGTGATCTCCACACCTTCGCAGTACCCGAAGGATGCGCCGTCGAGCGGGGTGCGCAGTCGCTGCGCGAGCGTGATCGCGGGCAGCTCGATGATCCCGCCATGCGAGATCGCGAGCACGCGATCCTTCTCTCCGACGCGCATGGCGACGCGCGCCCACGTCGCCAATTTTTCA
>Ga0209689_1001243_pt1 | contig 18999 bp, 16 predicted proteins | sample GraSoiAngelo_149_FD_187119 | JGI IMG/M metagenome (GOLD analysis project Ga0209689, IMG submission 187119) | Grasslands soil microbial communities from the Angelo Coastal Reserve, California, USA - 14_1009_09_30cm (SPAdes) (version 2) | ecosystem: Environmental > Terrestrial > Soil > Grasslands ... | reverse complement strand
CGCCCTAACACGCAGCTCGGGGGCCAGGGGGAGTCCGTGAAAAGATCGAGGTTCGTTCCCGTTCTCATGCTGTCGCTGTACATCGCGGGCTCGACGAACACAGACGTGAGCGCCGCGACGGCGTGGCAATTTCCCGCGGGCCTCACGAACGTAGTAGCGAGCTCGCCGACGAGCGGCGGTGGCTATCCGGTCCCGCCGGGCCAGAGGGTCCCCGACGCGGGCACCTGCCGAACCGGACCCTTCAACGCGAACCATTCCGAATCATGGATCGCGGTGAAACCGGGCACTGAAGACCTGGTCGGCTCGTCGAAGTTCTTCTTTGACAAATACAGCACCTTCTACATGTTCTACCTCGGCGCGCACCAGATGCCGCACGGCACGCCCTCGGGAAACAACCAGATCCAGGGGTACGACTGCGTCAGCACCGGGACGCAGGCGATGCCGCCCAGCTGGACCGACACGACCGACCCCAACCTCGACTTCGACACGCAGGGCCGCGTCTACCAGACGATGCTTCCGTTCAACTCGTTCTTCGACGCGACGAAGCTTCATCCAGACGGCGAGATCGACATCTCGTTCAGCGACGATATGGGCCGGACGTGGGTGAAGGGCAACGGCGGCATGCCGCTCGAGCCCTCGAACAACGCCTCGGCGAAACAGGCCGGCCACGTCGAGGACAAGCAGTGGGTCGCCGTCAATCACCTCGTCGGGAGCGCGTTCCAGGACCACGTCTACGCGGCGTGGGCCGTCTTCAACGGCTCTTCGAACGGCCAGGGGGTCAAGGTGAAGATGGCGGTCTCCCGCGATCGTGGCCAGACCTTCGACAGCGCGGTCACGATCACTCCGCCGTCCGAGGTCGGCGCCGCGGCGACGTTCGTCATCCCGCAGATCGACGCCGCGGGCGACGTCTATGTCTCGGTCGTGTCGTTCCCACCGAACGGGAGCGCCTCGACGATCTACGTCGCTCGCTCGAGCGACGACGCGCGGACGTTCTCGCCATTCGTGGCGGTCACGACCGTGAGCACCATCCCGACCGCGGGGCTGCCGAACACCAGATTCCGCGACGGGATCACCGAGAGCTTCGCGGCGAGCCCGACGTTCCCCGGCCACCTCTACCTCACGTTCGAGGACTGGGACACCGCGCGGGGCCAGATGGACGTGAAGCTCACGCAGTCGACGGACGGCGGCCTCACCTGGTCGGCGCCGCTGATCGTCAACGACAACGTCGACGCGGCGGGCGTGCCGACCGACCAGTTCCAGCCGACGGTCGCGGCCGGCCCGGGGGGCGCGATCGCGGTCGCCTTCTACGATCGCCGGTCGGCCTGCCCGAGCGACCCCAGCGTCCTCGTGGCCGACGTGGGTCAGACGAACTTCTGCATCGACGTCTCGGTCCAGGCGTACAAGGACCGCGGCGGCGGTGCCGTCGGCGTCGGCGCGAACCGTCGCCTCACGCAGTTCACCTGGGATCCCGAGCAGCCCGGACAGCACCTCGGGGGCCTCTCGCAATACCCGTGCGCCGGCGCGCGGGATCCGTGCCCGAGCGGGAGGGGCTTCATCGGCGACTACTTCGGACTCGCGATCTCGGCCAAGAACGTCTATGCGTTCTTCGTGTCGACGCACTACGCCTCGAGCGTGACGGCGGACGAGGGCGGGCCGGTCTATTACCAGCAGCAGGTGCTCGCCGCCGTCCCGCGATCAGCCTTGAGTCCCAGCTACTGAGCGAGTAGCCAGCCACCTCGACGCACGCGACGAGTCCTGAGCGCACGCCGAGAGCGCCGCGCTAAGCCCTCGTGACCTCGTGGTAGACGCGCTCGGTCTCGGGGGATGGCGCGAGGGCGGCGAGCCGACGCAGGGCAGCCCGACACTGCTCCATGACGCGAGCCGCCTCCGCCCGGTCGCCGCGCGCCGCGAGCGCGCGCATAAGGGTCCGATAGCCGGATTCGCGCACCGGGTCGAGCTCGACGAGCTGCCGCGCCTCTGCGCCCGCGTCGTCGGGGCGGTTCCGGCGGAGATCGGCCTCCGCGATGAGCTCGAGCGCTCGATACGCGCCGTCGGCGAGCGGACGCCGCTGCCCGACGACCCAGGGGGAATCGTCACCAGGCAGAAAGCCACGGACCGAGATCTGCAGCGCCACTCGAGCCTCCGTCCACGTCCGGGACATGTCGAGCTGACGGAAGGCGAGCTCGGCGCGGTGCAGCGCTGCGCGAGCCCGTTCGTGGTCGACGAAGACGACGGCCGGGGTCGCGAGCGCGTACCGCCCGATCCCTCGTTCGATGTCGAGAGCGGGCTCGACGGTCGCGATCTGGCGAAGCCCTGACCGGATCCGACTGGCGAGCGCGCTCAGGGCGCTGTCCCACGCCTCCGGTTGCTCTTCTCCCCAGACCGCGCCCGCCAGTTCGTCGCGACCGATCGCCCTTGCGCGGTTGAGGACCAGGTAGGTCCACAGGCGCCGACCCTGTCGACCGCCGAGCTGCGCTTCAGTGACGACGAGCTCGCCCAGCGTGATCGCCAATGTCCCGCAGATCTGGATCCGCAGGGCGTCCAAGGTTCCTGCAAGGTTACGACCGAGGCTTCGGACGTATGGTTTCGCGGCACAGCGGCTCAGAACGTCGTCAGGAGGAAGCATCGTGAGCACGAAGGAAGCGTTGGCAGCGAGCAAGGTGGTCCGCTGCTCCTGCGGTCTCGAGTTCAAAGCGCCGGGGATGGCGAGCGAAGCCGAGCGTCACTTGATCCAAGCGGTGAAGCGGCATGCGAAGGATGCCCACGATCTCGATTTCGGCGACGAGCAGGTGCTCGCGATGATCGAGGTGGTTGCCTGAGGTGCATCTCGTCGCCGGAGTCGGACCGCTCCTCGTCGTAGCGGCCATCGCCGCCGACTGCGCGTCCGAGCCGGGTGCGTTCAGCCCGCCGGCCGCCGCCGAACTGGCTGCGGTCGCGGGGACCGGGGAGGACGGGTTCTCCGGCGACGGCGGTAAGGCAACGCTCGCTCAGTTCCACGGTCCCGTCAGCCTCGTTTTCGCGGGCGGCGATCTCTATGTCGCCGACAGCGGGCAGGACATCACTCCGACCGTTGACTACCGGACGCGGATCCGCCGCATCGACACACAAGGGACGATCACGACCATCGCCGGGAACGGCGGCGCCCCGCCGAGCGCATCGCGCACGGCTGCGGAGATCCACTTCCTGGCGGAGACGCACATCGCGCCCGGCCCCACAGGGCTCTACGTCACGAACGGCAACCCGCGGATCGGCAGCTTGTACCCCCTTTTCACCGACATCATTGGCGAGATCGATCGAAGCGGCGGCTTCAGAGTCATCGCTGGGTCGACCAGGGGCGGCTACGCCGGCGACGGCGGCCCCGCCGTCACCGCGTCGCTTGCCAGGCCGCTCGGAATCGCGGTCGACGCCTCGGGCAACCTCTATGTCGCCGATAGCGGGAACAACGTCATTCGCCGCGTCGGCGCGAGCGGCGGGATCACGACCGTCGCCGGCACGGGCGACAGCGGATACGCCGGCGACGGCGGACCGGCCACCGCCGCCAAGTTCTTCGCGCCCTATGACCTGGCCATCGCGCGCGACGGGACGCTCTACGTCGCGGACACGTACAACCACCGCGTCCGTAAAGTCGACACCTCAGGGCGCATCTCGACGATCGCCGGCACCGGCACGGCCGGCTTCACCGGCGACGGCGGTCCCGGCACCGCCGCCCAGCTCAACGAGCCGCGGGGTCTGTGGCTGGACAGCGGCGGTCAGCTCTACATCGCGGACAGCGCGAACAACCGCATACGCCTGCTCTCAGCCTCAGGGACGATCAGCACGATCGCGGGGGACGGCGGCACGCAGCAGCTACAGCGTCCGAGCGCGGTCACCGTGGGGTCGGACGGCGTCTACATCGCCGACACCGGCAACCATCGCGTCGTGAGACGAAAGCTGCTCGGCTGAAGCGCGTGAGGCCGCTCGCACCGATCACGTAGATTCCCCCAGAATCACGGGCAGATGGCCGGCAAGTTGAAGATCGGGTCGATCGTCGTCCGTTGCTACGAGTTCGAGAAGATGCTGGCGTTCTGGCAGGAAGCCCTCCACTACCTCCCCAAAGAGCCTGCGAAGGGCGGGTGGGTGATTCTGCGTGACCCAGAGGGTAGGGGACCCAATGTGTCCCTCGACCAATATCCGGACAAGCGCTCGGGCAAAAGGAGCAGATTGCATCTCGACCTGTACACAAACGACCAAGAGGACGAAGTGCGAAGGCTGGTCAAGATCGGGGCGACTCGCTATCCGTGGCGGTACACACCGGGTGATGACTATGTCGTTTTGGAAGATCCCGATGGCAACCTCTTCTGTGTGGTCCAGGTTCCCGGCGGGACGTAGCGTCGGGTCTCCCGCCCGCGCGCGCGCACGATGGTCGAAGGCGCATCATGCGACGCATTCCGTTCGCGTGAGGTGGGCATGCCGACGCGACAGGCGGCCAGGAGACTCGTGAAGAAGACAGGCCCGACGAGGCGTGCGGGTGCGGCGCGACCTGCGCGCCCGGAGAGCATCGACGAGTACCTCGCGGCCGTGCCAGTCGACAAGCGGCGGGCCCTGGCAAAGCTCCGCACGCAGATCAGGGCGGCCGCGCCCGAGGCCACAGAGGGCATCAGCTACGGAGTGCCCACATTCAAGCTGGAGGGCAGACTTCTCGTGAGCTTCGGCGCGGCCGTTGCCCACTGCAGCTTGTATGGGGTGAACGGCACTGACGCGACGGGAGCGCAGTTGACCGAGCTCGAGAGCTACGACACCAGCGGCAAAGGCACGGTCCGGTTCGCGGCGGACAAGCCCCTTCCGCAGGCGCTCGTGACCAAGCTCGTCAAGGCGCGCATCGCAAGGCTGAAGAAGGCGTCCGGCACGACGTCGGGCGTGAACGACGTCGCCGCTCCTAGGTGGCGGCGATGAAGCGGATGCTGATCATCGTGCGGCAGCGTGGGCAGCTCAGCTGCGCGAGCGAGGGCGCGGCCTCCCCGAAGGCGGCGACGAATCGCAGTCCGTCGGCCTCGGAGAGCTTCCGTTTGCACTCGGGGCAGCGGAGCTCGCCGCCCGCAAGCTCCGCCTGCGTAGCCTGCAGGTCCGCGAAACCGATCCTCTTCTTTCGTCCCACTTAGCGCCGCCTCCTGCGTAGTCTCGCAGGCGACGGCCGCGCGCGTCCGGCGGCACGTCCGCCGTTCGGGCCGGCGTGCACGGCGCTCGCGCGATTCGGGGCCCCGCCGGCGGGCGCCGGAAGCGTCAGCGGCTCGCGGCGGAACGGGACCTTCGCCGCGCGCCTGATGTCTTCGAAGTCCTTCCACTGCATCTCGTTGACAAAGGTGTACGCGATGCCTCGGCGGCCCGCGCGCCCGGTGCGGCCGACGCGGTGGACGTAGGTGTCGGCGTTCTCCGGGAGATCGAAGTTCACGACGTGGCCGATGTCGTCCACGTGCAGGCCCCGCGCGGCGAGGTTCGTCGCGACCAGCGTCCGGATCGTTCCGCGGCGGAACCCCTCGAGGACGCGCTCGCGCTCGCGCTGCCCGACGTTGCCGTGCAGCGCGCGGGCGGGCCGGCCGAGCCGGTCGAGCGCCTTCACGAGCTTGTCGGCGCCGTGCTTCGTCCGTCGGAACACGAGGGTGCGCTCGACGCCGGAGCGCCCGAGCAGCTCGTGCAGCGCGCCCACCTTGTCGGCCTCGCGGACCTCGATCCACGCCTGATCGATCGCGTCCACCGTCGGCCGCTCGGGACGCACCGCGACCGTCACCGGGTCTGTCGTGTACCGCTTCGCGATCGCGCGAACGTCGGCCGTCAGCGTCGCCGAGAAGAGCGCGGTCTGTCGCGGCCCGGACAGGAGCGCGACGATCCGCGCGATGTCCGGCGCGAAGCCGAGATCGAGCAAGCGGTCGGCCTCGTCGAGGACGAGCACGCGGACCTTAGAGAGGTCCAGCGATCGGCGCGTCACCAGGTCGAGCAAGCGACCGGGCGTCGCCACGGCGACATGGACGCCGCGCCGAAGGGCGCTCTCCTGGTCGCGGTAGCCGACACCGCCGTAGAGCGAGGCGACGCGGGCCATGCGGCCGCGCCCGAGCGTCTGGAACTCGGCGGCGACCTGCGCGCAGAGCTCGCGCGTGGGAACGACCACCAGCGCGAACGGCGCCGCGGCGCGCCCCTGGACGCGCTCGAGGATCGGCAGCGCGAAGGCCCCGGTCTTCCCGGTGCCGGTCTGCGCCTGGGCGAACAGGTCGCGCCCCGTGCGCAGGTGCGGGATCGCGAGCTCCTGGATCGGAGTGAGGGTGTGCCAGCCGAGCCCGCGTGTGGCTCGGTCGAGGTCCGGAGCGAGGGTGATCAAGGCGAGGATCCTTCCGCGGGGCCAAAAAAAGCGGGCCGCCCTGGGGGGCCCGGCACATGTCTCTTCTGGATGCCCGAATGTTCTTCACAAAGCATAACCGACGACCGCCAAGCCCAACGCTCGCTCGCCCGCCGGGCCACCCCTCGGCGCCCCTCTCCGCGTCCGACACAGCGCCTGATGACCCGCCGATGGCACGCCTCCTGCGCTGCGCGCCCTCGTGACGCCCGCGACGCAGGCCCGCGTTCCCCCCGCCGCGGTCGCCGTCGTCACGTTGATCCTCGCCGCGTGCGCCCCGGCCGTGCCGACGACCCCCGACGCGGGAGGAGGCGCCGCCCAGCAGTCGATCGCGCCGACGCCGGTGCCGGCGAAGCTGCCGCCCGCGCGATCGGTGAGCGTGGTGGGGTCGACGGTGGTGGCGAGCGGAGACTTCCGCGGGTCCGGGAAGTCGCAGCTCGCGCTCCTCCAGGACCCGACGGGCGACCTGAGCCTGCGGATCACCGTTCGCGACGCCAACTCCGACGGCGACACGTTCTCGGAGTCGACGTGGCTCACGGCGCCGCCCGGATCCTTCGCGCTCTCGCGCGCGAAGTTCGCGGTGGCCGACGTGAACTTCGACGGCAAGGCCGACCTCGTCGCCCTCTACAAGGACGGCGACAGCGCGGCGCGCCTGCTGGTCTTCCGCTCCACGGGGACGAGCTTCGCGTTCGCCGAGGCATGGTGGCGGAGCGAGGACTATTCGTGGTCCCGGGCCCGAAACGTCTTCGGCGCGAGCATCTCAGGGGTCGAGCACGACGGGGTCCTCGTCACCTACCAGTACGACGACGCGCAGATGCGCGTCCACTCCTTCGAGTCGACGGGGTCCTCGTTCGTGTACGGCGGGAGCCAGGGGATCTTCGACTCGGGCCCGGGGCAGTTCGACACGGCGCGCGCGCGGTTCGCGGTCGGGCGCTTCACGCGGACCGGCGGCCCGCAACAGCTGGCCGCCTTCTATCAGCTCCCCAACGCGAAGGCGCGCCTGCTCGTCTTCGATCCGACGTCGAACGGCCTCGTCCTGGTGAACGGCTGGAACGGCGTGTACGAGACGAACGAGGGCGAGTACGACCTCGCCCGTGCGACGATCGCCGCGGCGGACGCCACCGGCGACTCGAAGGACGACCTTCTCGCCCTCTACGCCGCGCCGGACGGCAGCGCACGCCTCCAGCTCTTCGATGCGGCCACGTCGTTCCGCCCGGTGAGCGGCTGGACAGGCGTGGCGTCCCTGCCGCCGTCCTCGGTGTGCCTCGCGGCGACCGGCCTCGTCGTCGGAAACTGGAACGGCGAGGGCAGGGCCGACGCGGCGGCGCTCGTCGGGGCGGACGAAGGCAAGGTGCGGCAGCACCTGCTGCGCAACATGGGCACGGGCTTCAAGCTGACGTCGAGCGCGGAGGAGACGCTCTGCCCGCGCTGGCCGCTCACGGGCCTCCCGCTCAACGGAGGACCGGTCTCACGACGTCCCCTCTATGTGAAGATCGACAACAACGCGCACGCCCGCCCCCACTACGGGATCGGCAAGGCCGATCAGGTCTACGAGTGGCTCGTCGAAGGGCTGACGACGCGGCTCGCCGCGGTGTTCCATTCGCAGGAGCCCGGCATCATCGGCTCCGTGCGGAGCGCGCGGATCACCGACGCGCCGATCGTACCGAGCCTCGGCGCGGCGTTCGTGTACTCGGGCGGTGGCCCCGAGGAGCTCATGCGCCTGAACTACGACGACACCGTGCACCGCTACATCGATCTGCGTCCCGGCTACGGCTGGGGCTACCGGGTGCCCTTCCGCGAGGCGCCCTACAACTACTTCACCACGTACCAGGCGCTGCGCGACGCGCTCGCCGCGGCGCCGGGCGGCGACCAGCCGGTGGACGTCGCCGCATGGAACTTCCTGCCGCCGTCGAACACCGATCCGCTCGCGGGCGGGTTCGCGGCCAGCGTCGCCGCCGGCACGGTCACGATCCCGTACCGCGCCGGGTTCGGAGTGCGGTACCAGTACGACCCCGCGTCGCGGACGTACGCCCGCTACGACGACGGCGTGCGCGAGGTCGACGGCGCGAACGGCGAGGCCGTGGCCGCGCGCGACATCGTGGTCATCCAGACGGAGGTCCATTTCACAGATGCGTTCGGGTTCGATCCCGCGGGCAACCCGAAGCTCGACATGCAGCTCACCGGCACGGGCAAGGGCGTCGTCTTCCGCGACGGCCGGCGTCAGGACGTCACCTGGTCGCGCCCCGACATCTTCGACGTGTTCACGCTGCGCACCGCCGCCGGCGAGGTCGCGCGGCTCTCACCAGGGCAGACCTGGATCCACATCGTGCCAAACGACTGGAGCATCCCGAGCCAGTAAGGGCGCGCGACGTCAGGCGGAGCGACGCTCCGGTACGCCCGCGATCTCGCGGACGAACGCGAGACTCGCCGCCGCCACGTCCCGGCGGCGCACGTCGACGGTGATCGCGTGCCCGCTCCCCTCGAGGAAGAGCGTCCGCACGGGGCCGCCGAGGCGCCGCGCAAGCTCGCGCGCGTCGCTCACGGGGACGACCTGGTCGCGCACGGCGTGCGCCACGAACGCGGGGCACGTGATCTCGCCGAGCCGCCCGCGCACGCGCGAGATGCCGGTGATGAGCTCCGCCACGGCGCGGAGCGGGATCGGGTCGTAGCAGCTCGCACCCGCGTTCAGGTCGACCATGTCGCTCGCGGGGGATGGCCACGTCCGGACCACGCGCCAGACGTACGGCGTGAGATAGGCGAACCGGTTGCGGATCGCGAGCGCGGTCGCGAAGAGCAGCAGCGCCGCCGGCTTTCGCCGGAGCGCCAGGTCGAGCGCCATGGTCGCGCCCGCGGAGAGTCCGCCGACGATGACCTCGCGGTCGCCGGCGGCGAGGTCGTCGTACGCGGCGAGCGCGCATGACATCCAGTCATCCCAGGCGAGGCAGTCCATGTCCGCGGGGCAGGTGCCGCGGCCGGGGAGGAGCGGGACGCTCACGGTGTAGCCATCGTCGGCGAGCGCGTCGGCGACGGAGCGCATGTCCTGTGGCGTCCCGGTGAGGCCGTGGAGCAGCAGGACCGCCGCGTCGCGGCGGCGCGAGCGGTCCGGTCTGAGCCGCGCGGCCATGGCGAACACCCAGGCACGCCACATGCCTGATTAACTACCGATCGAGCGTCCTTGAGAGGCCGGGCGTGGTCTCAACGTTGCCTCAATCGCCTATCCACCCCCCGAACGGGTGACCGGGCGAAGGCATGCCAGTTGCAACTGTTCGAGACATGCAGGTGCACGTCGCACCATGCGATCGTTACCGGCTCCGCGTCACCACCTGGGGCGGCGGAGCGCCACCGCACGCGATCGTGCTCCCCGGGCTCATGGCGGACTGGCGCGCGCTCGCGCCACAGATCCGCACGCTGCGCCGCCTCGGTTGGACGGTTCATGTGGTCGACCTTCCCGGCTTCGCGCTGCAGCCGTCGCTCGCGCGGGCGGATGCGACCGTCGTGCAGCTGGCGGACTACGTCGCGAAGGTCATGGGGGATCTTTCGATCCCGCACGCTCTCGTTCTCGGTCATTCACTGGGCGGCGGCGTCGCGCTGCATCTGGCGCTGCGCCGGCCCGAGCTGGTGTCCGGTCTCGTGCTCATCGCGCCGGCGGGGCTCGGGATCTCGCTGCACTGGATCTACAAGCTCTACTGCGTCCCACTCCTCGGCCGTGCGCTGCTCCGCCCCGCGGTGTTGCGCGCGTCGTCGATCCGCCGTTTCCTCGTCGGCAGCCGCCGGCGGGGCGACGCCCGCTTCGTCTCGCGGCTCGTCCGGCACGGCACGAGGAACCGCCCGCGGTCCCTGTCGGCGCGCGCGATCATCTGGGCCAACCAGCCGCGGCGCTGGGACAAGGCGCGGGCGCTCCTTCCCGGCGGCGAGCAGCGCGGCATCCGGATCGACGGGCGCCTCGCGGAGCTCAGCAAGGTCCCGACCCTCGTTCTGTGGGGCGACGAGGATCGGATCATCCCGGTCGGGGACGCGCGGCGCTGCAAGGAGCTGCCCCTCGCCGAGGTCCGTATCGCGCGTGGCGTCGGCCATTCGTTGCCGCTCGAGGCGGCGGACTGGGCGAACGGCCACATCGCGCGCTTCGTCGCGGCGCTGACGTCCACACTCGCGCGAGCTGCCTGACCGGACCGGTCGGCTAGCTCCGCTCCGATCGCCAGGCCGCGATCCGCTCGAGAACGCTCCCGTCGTCCAGCGCGATCGCGCGCCGGTTCCGCTCGGTGACGAGGAGCGCGGTGCGCGCGGCGCGCTCGGCCAGCCGCCGGCGCTCCGGGATGAGGCGCGCCCGCTCCGCGAGGACGCGCGCGACGTGCGTGTGGGCGAGCGACTCGGTGAGGCGCTCGGCGTGGAGGAGGATCGGTCCGAGGTCCTCGTCCGACAGCTCCGCGCCACGCAGCAGCGCCGGACCCTTGCGGCGCAGTAGGCGGGCGACGAGGAGCCGCAGCGAACCCTGGATGTGGCCGCGGGCGGCGGCGAAATCCGACCCGGCGCGGCCAGGGAGCGACGCGCGCGCGAGGATGCGGCTGGGTCCGCGCCGCACGAGCGAGGCGGGAGCGCGCAGCGTCCATTTCATGAGGTCCTTCACCGCCATGAGCGACTGGATCTGCGACGTGCCCTCGTAGATCGGCGTGATGAGGCTGTCGCGCATGAAGCGGCCGACGTCGTACTCGTCGACGACGCCGTAGCCGCCGTGGATCTGGAGCGCGAGACGGCACACGCGGACCGCGCCTTCGGTTCCGTACCACTTCACGAGCGGCGTGAGCTCGCGCGCGTCGCGCGCCGCGTCCTGGTCGCGGCCGAACATGACGAGGTCCTGGAGCACCGCGGCCTCGTACGCGAGGGCGCGCGCCCCCGCGACCGTCGTCTCCATCTCGAGCAGCATCTCGGCGACCATCGGGTGCTCGCGGATGGGCTTGCCCATCTGGACGCGCTGCGCGGCGTAGTCGGAGGCCTTCGCGAACGCGGCCGTCGCGACGCCGATCCCCTGGATGCCGACGCCCAGGCGTGACTCGTTCATGAACGTGAGGATCTGCTTCCAGCCGTCGCCCGGGTTCCCCAGCGCCGTCGCGCGCGTCCCCTCGAAGACGAGCGCGCACGTGGGCGAGCCGCGGATCGTGAACTTGTGCTCGGCGCGCTCGACGACGTAGTTGTCGCGCTCCCGGTCCGCCACGAACATCCCGAGCCCGTCGAGGCCGGTCGAGCCGGCGACGCAGCGCGCGAGCACGATGACCATCTCGCCCTGTCCCGCGGAGATGAACTGCTTGCGGCCCTTGAGGATCCAGCACCCGTCGCCGCCCTGCTGCGTCGCCGTCGTCGCGAGGCGACCGACGTCGGACCCCGCCTGCGGCTCGGTCATCGCGACGGCGCCCATGATCTCGCCCTTTGCCAGGCGCGGGAGGTAACGCGCCTTCTGCTCATCGTTCCCGAAGCGGTAGATGAGCGCGGCGGGCGAGTTCCAGCCGATGCCGTGCTGCACCTGCGTCGCGAGGTCGGCGCGGGCGAGCATCTCCGCGATCATCATCGTGACCGTGAACGGCAGGCTCGCGCCGCCGTAGTCCGGAGGCACCGAGGGAGACGCGAGGCCAAGCTCCGCGAGCCCGCGGAGGTTCTCCAGCATCGGCTCGTTCATGCGGATCTGTCCGTCGTCGCGGATGACGCCGATCTCGTCGACCTTCGCGGCCCGCGGGGCGATCTCGGTCGCGATGTAGCGGCCCGCGAGGTCGCAGACTTCGCGCCACGTCGCGACCGTCGCCGTCACGTCGGCGGTCTCGCCTTCGACGGCGCGCACGATGCGATCCCACGAGACCGCCTTGTCGAAGACCTCGACGAGGTCGGGGTTGCCGCTGAAGAAATTCGTCGCGTTCATACGCGGAAGAACGCCCGGCGCGACCGGAGCGCATTCGCGGGAGCGAAGCGGTCCCCGTGCGCGGCGGCGAGCCGTTCGAGAGAGGCGACGACACCGTCGCCGAGCGCGTCGGCGTAACGGAACGGACCGCCGAGGAACGGCGGGAAGCCGAACCCGAGCACGGCACCGAGATCGCCCTCGGCCGGCGAACGGAGCACCCGTTCATCCAGGCAGCGAGCGGCCTCGTTCACGAGCGCGAGGGTGAGCCGCTCGGCGATGTCCTCGACGACCGGCCGCGAGTCGACCCCGACGAGCTCGCGCACCCGCGGATTCGGTGTCCGCCGCCCGCCCGAGTACCGATAGAAACCGCCGCCCTTCGCCTTGCCCTTGAAGCCCTCGGCGACGAGCGCGTTCACGATCGTCGGCGGCGTGATCCCGCGCGCCTTCGCGACGGTCTCGCCGGCGTGCGCGGCGACCTCGAGGCCGACCTCGTCAACCTCCTGCAGCGGCCCGACCGGCCAGCCGAATTCCACCATCGCGCGATCGATCGCCTCGATGTCGGCGCCCTCGGCGAGCATCGCGAAGGCCTCGCCGATCATCACCGACAGCACGCGCGTGGTGTAGAAGCCCGCGCCGTCGCCAACGACGATCGCCGTCTTCCCGAGCGCGTGCGCCGCCGCGACGGCGGTCGCGATGGCGTCCGGATCCGCGCGCGCCGACCGAACGACTTCGATGAGCGGCATGCGGTGGACGGGCGAGAAGAAGTGCATGCCGACGACGCGCTCGGGCGCCCGCGCGCGCCGCGCGATCTCGGCGATGGGCAGCGCCGAGGTGTTCGAGGCGATCACCGCATCGGGCCGGAGGACCTGCTCGAGCTCCTCCACGACGCGCTGCTTGGTCGCGAGCTCCTCGAACACGGCCTCGATGACGAGGTCGGCGCCGCTGAACCCGGCGAGGTCGGGCCCTCCGGTGATGCGGCCGACGATGCGCGCCGCCTCGCGCCGCTCGAACACGCCCTTCTTCGCCGCCTCCGCGGTGAGCTGGCGGATCGTCGAGAGTCCCTTCGCTACCGCCGCGGCGTCCCGGTCCCGGGCGCGCACCCGCAGGCCGCCCGCGGCCGCGGCCTGCGCGATGCCGGAGCCCATGAAGCCGAGGCCGACCACGCCGACGGCTGCGATGGGGCGCGCACGACCGAGGCCCTGGAGGACGGCCTTCCGCTGGTGGAGCGTGAGGAGAGCGAGGGCGACCAGGTTCTTCCCCGTCCCGCCGACTGCGAGCTCGCCCAGCGCGCGGGCCTCGGCGTCCAGGCCGGCGGCCATGCCCTTCGCGAGACCGGTCGCGATCGCGTCGATCGCGGCCAGGGGCGCCGGATAGCGGCCCTTCGTCTCCGCGAGCACCCGCGACCGCGCCTGCCGGAGCGCGAACGCGCGGACGGGTGGCAGCCAGGTCGTCGCGCGCTCGACCGCGGTGGCTCCGCCCCGTGGCTTTTGCTTCCGGTCGCGCAGTGCGTGATCGGCCGCCGCCTTGAGGAGGACCGCGGGGTGCACGACCTCGTCGACGATCCCCGCGCGGAGTGCGCGGCGCGGCGCGAGCGTGCGCGCGTTGAGGATGACGTCGAGCGCTCGGACGAGGCCGATGAGGCGCGGCAGCCGCTGAGTGCCTCCGGCCCCGGGGACGAGCCCGAGGCGCGTCTCGGTGAGGCCGACCCGCGCGCTCGGCGCGTCGGCGATGATCCGCCGGTCGCACGCGAGGGCGAGCTCGAGCCCGCCGCCGATCGCCGCGCCGTTGATCGCCGCGACCGTGGTGAAGGGCAGGGCGGCGAGGTCGTTGAGCACCTGCTGGAACGCGCGGATCGCGCGCTCGATCTCGATCCGCGAACCGCCGCTCAGCAGCGAGAGGTCCGCCCCAGCGACGAAGCGGCCGTCCTTGCCGCTCGCGACGATGAGGCCGCGCGGCGCCGCCGCCCGGGCCGCGACGATCGCCGCCGCGAAGTCCTCCACCACCCGGAGGTCCATCGCGTTCACCGGGTCGTCGGGACGATCGATGACGATGCGCGCGACCCCGGAGGGGTCAGCCGGCACGAACGTGACGGATCGGACCTGAGCGGACGGCACCGCCCCGGGGGCTAGTGGCTGCCCAGGGGCTGGGGGATGTCCGGGGGCTGGGGGGTCCAGGGGCAGGGGCCCCTGGCGCGAAGCGCCCCCAAGATGGATCATGCCGCGCGCTCGAGGACGATCGCGGCGCCGTTCCCGCCCGCCGCGCAGACGCTCGCGAGGCCGTAGCGCGCGCCGCGCCGCTTCATCTCGTTCGCGAGCGTGAGCACGACGCGCGCACCGGTCGCGCCGAAGGGATGTCCGAGCGCGATCGAGCCGCCCATGACGTTGAGCTTGTCCTCGGGGATGCGGCCGGCGCCGTTGCGCTCGAGGACCACGAGCGTCGACAGCACCTGCGCCGCGAAGGCCTCGTGCATCTCGAAGAGATCGATGTCGGCGAGCGTGAGACCGGCGCGCCGCAACGCGATCGGGATGGCGTAGGCCGGCGCGATGAGGAGCTGATCGGCGGGGTCGACCGCGGCGTAGGCGTAGCTCCGGATCGCCGCGAGGGGCTCGCGCCCGAGCGCGCGCGCCCGCTCCTCGCTCGCCAGGACCACCGCCGCCGCGCCGTCGGTGAGCGGGCTCGCGTTCCCCGCGGTGATCGTGCCGTGCTCGCGGTCGAACACCGGCCGCAGCGCCGCGAGCTTTTCGAGCGTCGAGTCACGCCGGATGTGGTTGTCGGTCGTGACCGGGTGACCGTCGAGATACACCGGCCCGACCTCGGCGGCGAGGCGACCGTCGTCCCAGCCCGCGGCGGCGAGCGTGTGGCTCCGAAGCGCCCAGGCGTCCTGCTCCTCGCGTGGGATCGCGTTGATCGCGGCCATGCGCTCGGCGGACTCGCCCATCGTGAGACCGGTCGAGGTCTCGCGGATCCCCGGGGCCACCGGCGCGATATCGGAGGCGCGAACCTCGGCGAGGCTGCGCGCCTTCGCGGGCAGACCCTTCGCCTGCGACGCCGCGATGAGCGCGCGCGCGAACCGCGGCGAGAGCGTGAGCGGGACGTTCGTGAGCGACTCGCTGCCGCCGGCGACGACGACGTCGGCGTTCCCGCCGGTGATGTGGTCGGCAGCGCTCGTGATCGCCACGCAGGCGGACGCGCAGGCCAGGCCGACGGTGAACGCGGGGACCCGCGCCGGCATCGACAGCGAGAGCACGACCTCGCGCGCGAGGTTGTGGTAGGCGACGGGCCGCGCGACATTACCGAAGATCACCTCGTCCACCTGGCCGGGGTCGATCTCCGAACGTGCGAGCGCCTCGGCGGTGGCCGATCGGCCGAGATCGAGCACGTCGAGCTCCGCGAAGGCCGTCCCTGCCTTCACGAAGGGCGTCCGTGCTCCCCCGAGGATCACCGCCCGCGGCATTGCGCTTGCAAGGCTACCGAACAAGCGAGTTTCGACGTTAAAGCAATGATGCAGCCGGTGGGCCAGTGGGAAAAGGCGTACGACCGTGGGGTGCCGCGGCATCTCACCTACCCGGACCTCCCGCTCCACGCCCTCCTCGAGCACACGGCCCGCGAGCGCCCCAATGCCGCCGCTACCGTGTTCGGCGGCGCCGTCGGGCACCGCTGCATCGACTCGACGCTCACGTACCGTCGGATCGACGAGCTCGCGGACCGGTTCGCCGCGGCCCTACAGCGGCTTGGTATCAAAAAAGGCGACCGCGTCGCCCTCGTCCTGCCGAATTGCCCACAGTTCGTCTACTGCTTCTTCGGCACGCTCAAAGCGGGCGCCGCCGTCGTCCCGACGAACCCGCTTTACACGGTGCGCGAGCTCCACGCCCAGCTCGCCGACTCCGGCGCGCGGGCGGTCGTCGTCCTCTCCCGCCTCTATCCGCAGGTCGCCGAAGCGGCGGTCGGAACCGCCGTCGAGCGGATCGTCGTCACGAACGTGAAGGAGCATTTCCCGCTCGCGCTCCGCCTCCTCTTCACGGTCGCGCGCGAGCGCAGGGAAGGCCATCGCGTCGACATCCGCCGCGACCCGCGCGCGCTGTGGCTCCGGGACGTCATCGCGACGAAGGGAGCGCCAGAGCCGGTCGCGGTGGCGCCGGCGGATCTCGCCGTCCTCCAGTACACGGGGGGGACGACGGGCGTGCCCAAGGGGGCGATGCTCTCGCACCGCGCGCTCGTTGCGAACGTCCACCAGTGCCGCGCCTGGCACACCACGGCACGCGAGGGCGACCGCATCCTCGCGGTCATGCCGTTCTTCCACGTGTACGGGCTCACGGTCGTGATGGACCTCGCCGTCATCCGCGGGATGACGATGGTGCTCATCCCGCGGCCGGACCTCCGGCACATCTTCCTCGCGATCCAGAAGCACCGGCCGCGGTACTTCCCCGGCGCGCCGCGGATCTACATCCTCCTGAACGAGTCGCCAGACATCGCGCGGTACGACCTGCGGTCCATCGAATCATTCCTCTCGGGATCGGCGCCGCTGCCCGTCGACGTCCTGCGCCGCTTCGAGAGCCTGACCGGGGGCAAGGTGATGGAGGGCTACGGCCTGACCGAGGCCGCTCCGGTGACGCACTCGAACCCGTCGGACGGCACGCGCAAGCCCGGCTCGATCGGAATCCCCATGCCCGACGTCGACTGCAAGATCGTGGACCTCGAGACCGGCGCGCGCGAGGTCGACCCGGGCGAGCCCGGCGAGCTCTGCGTCCGCGGACCCAACGTCATGGACGGCTACTGGCGGCGGCCCGACGAGACGGCGCTCGTGCTGCGCGACGGCTGGCTGCACACCGGCGACATCGTGCGGATGGACGAGGACGGCTACTTCTTCGTCGTCGACCGGAAGAAGGAGATGATCGTCGTCTCGGGATTCAAGGTGTATCCCCGCGAGGTGGACGAGGTCCTCTATGCCCACCCTGCCGTGCTCGAGGCGGCGGCCGTCGGCGTGCCGCACCCCTCCAAGGGCGAGGTCGTGAAGGCGTTCGTCGTGCTGCGGCCCGGGATGCGGGCCTCGGCCCAGGAGCTCGTCGACCACTGCCGCGCGAGCCTCGCGCCGTACAAGGTGCCGGTGGAGGTCTCCTTCCGCGAGGCGCTGCCCAAGACGATCGTCGGCAAGGTGCTCCGGCGACAGCTCGCGCAGGAAGCCCCGGAGCTCGTGCTCGCCCCGCTCCCGCGAGCGGGGTAGGGCCCCCGTCCTACCGCATTTGGACTAGCCCGCCCGCGCATTTTGCGGATTGCGCGGGTGGGGATGATGAATGTCGATGCGGAGACTACTCGGCAAGCTCGGCTATACCCTGCCGCTCGCCGCGCTCGTCCTCGCCACGTGCGGCGTCGCCGCGCCGCCGCGCCCGACGCCTGATCCGTTCGCGGGTCAGTACAGCGCGACCGGCGGGGGCGGTGCGCTGCCCGCGGTGCAGGCCCTGGCGGACCGCTTCAAGATCCTGCATCCCGGCGTCACGTTCACCGTCAGCGAGACGGGCTCCGACGCCGCGATCAACCTCGCGGCGACGGGCGACGTGGACGTCGGGTTCATCAGCCGAAGCCTGACCGACAAAGAGGTCGCGAAGGTCGGGGCCCTGCCGATCGGCTTCAGCGGGACGGCGATCATCGTGAACGCGGCGAACCCCGTGACGAACCTCACCAAGGACCAGGTGCGCCGGATCTACGCCGGCGAGGTCGCGAGCTGGGTCGAGCTCGGCGGCGACGACCTGCCGGTGAAGCCGTTCATCCGTGAGGCGAACGCGGCGACGCGAACGACCTTCGAGGCGTTCGTGTTCGGCGGCAAGCCGCCGTACGCGAAGACCGTCATCGAGATCAACGAGACGACCCAGATGCTCACGGCCGTCGCGTCGTTCCGCGGCGGCATCGGCGTCGCCACGATCGGCTCGCGGACGGCCGCGGACACGCGCCTCCGTATGATCTCCATCGACGGCGCCGCGCCGACGCTCGCGAACATCACCGGCGGCAGCTACAAGATCTTCCGCCCGCTTTTCCTCGTGTACCCGGTCGACCCCACCAGGGTCAAGCCGGCGGTCCGTGCCTTCCTCGACTATGCGAGGAGCCAGGAAGGCCAGCAGGTCGCGGCGAGCGTCAATTAGGCGAGAAAGGGAAATATCCGGGGACTTCCGGCGTTATAGATGGTGTGAAGACTTCAGGACTACTGTGCCGCGCCAGCCACGACTGCGACGCGGCGTTTCATTCCAAGGATCCGAGCTCGGTGAAGTCCCTGCTCGAGGCAGCGGCGCAGCGGGACGCGCACGAGCTGGAGGTCCACGGCTACCGCCATCGGGTGACCGAGGTCGGCCGCCCGGACTTCGCGGCCGGGCCGCGGGCGCGCGCCCGCAGAAAGCGTGATCTCGACCCGGTCATCTGACCGGGTATCCGCCCTGACGTCCCGAAGATGTCGAGGGGCAGGAACGCGCTCACGACCCAGTTGGGCGCGTCGACGACCTCGCTGATCCGCAGATCCACCGCGACGCTCGAGAGGATGTAGGCGTCCTCGCGGGAGAGCCCGCGGCGCTCGACGAGGTGGCCGATCATTCCGCGCACCGCCTGGCGCGCCGCCTCCATGAGGTCCGGCGCGATGCCGGTCGTCGCGTAGTGCCGCCCGCGCGGGCGCGCGAGCGAGGTCTCCAGCTCCGGCCAGGCGAGCCTGATGTCGCGCCGCACCCTGAAGCGAAGCGTCGCCGTCATCGTCGTCTCGATCGCCGTGATG
>Ga0209689_1001240_pt1 | contig 19027 bp, 21 predicted proteins | sample GraSoiAngelo_149_FD_187119 | JGI IMG/M metagenome (GOLD analysis project Ga0209689, IMG submission 187119) | Grasslands soil microbial communities from the Angelo Coastal Reserve, California, USA - 14_1009_09_30cm (SPAdes) (version 2) | ecosystem: Environmental > Terrestrial > Soil > Grasslands ... | reverse complement strand
GCTGATGAAGGTCCGCGAGATGATCGAACTCCCGCTGAAGCACGCGGAGCTGTTCGAGCGCCTCGGGATCGATCCGCCGAAAGGGGTCCTCCTGTACGGCCCGCCCGGGACCGGCAAAACGCTCATCGCGAAGGCGGTCGCCAACGAAGCCGGCGCAAATTTCTATTCGATTCAAGGCCCCGAGATCATGTCGAAGTACTACGGACAAAGCGAGGAGCGCCTCCGCGAGAAGTTCGAGGAGGCCCAGAAGAACGCTCCCAGCGTCCTGTTCATCGATGAACTCGACTCGATCGCGCCGAAGCGGGAGGAAGTAACCGGCGAGGTCGAACGGCGCGTCGTCGCGCAGCTCCTCACCCTGATGGACGGCCTCTCGGGTCGCGGACAGGTCATCGTGATCGGCGCGACGAACCGCGATGAGGCGATTGATCCGGCGCTCCGCCGGCCGGGTCGGTTCGATCGTGAGATCGAAATCGGCGTCCCGGACCGAATGGGCCGCAAGGAGATCCTTCAGATTCACACCCGTGGCATGCCGATTGAGGGCGCCGAGGAAGAGCGGGACCGCCTTCAGTCCGAACTCGCGGACGTCTGCCACGGCTTCGTCGGCGCCGACCTCGCGGCGCTCGCTCGCGAGGCGGCGATGAAGGCGCTCCGGCGGTATCTCCCGGACATCGACCTCGACAAGCCGATCCCCGCAGAGACCCTCGAGAAGATGCGCGTCACGCCGGACGACTTCAAGCAGGCTCTCAAGGAGGTCGAGCCGAGCGCGATGCGCGAAGTCCTCGTCGAAGTGCCCCGTGTGAACTGGTCCGACGTTGGCGGCCTCGAGGAAGTCAAGATGAAACTGCGGGAGGCCGTCGAGATGCCCCTGAAAGACCCGGACGCGTTCAAGCGGATGGGCATCCGGCCGCCGCGGGGAATCCTGCTGTACGGACCCCCGGGATCCGGGAAGACCCTCCTCGCGAAGGCCGTCGCGACGGAGTCCGAGGCGAACTTCATTTCGATCAAGGGTCCCGAGGTCATGTCGAAGTGGGTCGGGGAGTCCGAGAAAGCGGTCCGCATGATCTTCAAGAAAGCGAAGCAGGTCGCCCCCTGCATCGTCTTCCTGGACGAGCTCGACGCGATCGCGCACGTCCGCGGGTTCGATACGGACAGCGGTGTCAGCGAACGGGTCGTGAACCAGCTCCTGACCTCGATGGACGGTCTCGAATCCCTCGAAGGCGTCTGCGTCGTCGGCGCAACGAACCGACCGGACCGGCTCGACCCGGCGATGCTCCGGACGGGCCGCTTCGACCGAATCCTCCTCGTGCCGACCCCGAACAGGGACGCGCGCCTTGCGATCCTGAAAGTGCACACGAAGACGATGCCGCTCGATGGAGTGGATCTGGAAGAGCTCGCCGTCGACCTCGACGGCTACTCCGGCGCCGACATCGAAGGCCTGTGCCGCGAAGCGGCGATGATCGCCCTTCGCGAGACGAAGCACGCGAAGAAGGTCGGCACGACGCACTTCCAAGAGGCGATGAAAGTCGTCCGCCCGAGCATCGACGCGGATACGATTAAGTTCTACGAGGAGTTCGACAAGAAGTTCCGGAAGAGCCTCGAGCGGAGACGGCCCGAGGAAAACATCCTCTACCGCTAACCGCCAGCGCCCTGGACCGACCGGTTTTTATCCGCCGGCTTCCTTGTCGGGGCCCGATGCCTCCCGCGGCGCCGTGGAGGGCGTGGGCTGCCCGGGTGATCGCCCTCAAGCCCCCACGTCTCGCCCTCGGCCTCGCAATCGTGCTCGTCCTCGTATCCCTCGCGCTGCCGTTGTGGTCCTTGGGCCGCGTGGCCGGCTCGGAACAGGACATCGGTTCGTTCTCGTGGACCGCGATCACGACGACCACCTACATTAGCGGGGTTTGGGACCGAACGACGATCTTGCCGTACACGTCCTCGCAGAGCCCGTTCCCTAGCCCGTTCCCTTCCCCTGCCTTTCGCGCGGTCGGGAGCGCGCTCGCCACCGCATACTTGCTCAATGTCGTCCTCCTCGTCGTCCTCGCGGTCGTGTTTGGGCTCTTCTCAATCGGATATTCGCGCACGATGCCGACCCTCAGCCTCTTGATTGTGACCATGATCGTCTTGGGCGTCGCGCTTCTCGCGTTGTTCTATCCCATCGTGGCCGTGCCCGGCGCCGCCACGACGGACGTCGGCACGTTCACGATCGACGGGTTCTGGGGCTCCGACAGCGTCTCCGGGGCGCTGTGGTCATGGAGCCCTGGGCTCGGATGGTGGGTGCTCCTTGTCGCGGTCATTCTCGGGACGGTCGGCGCCGTCCTGCCGTACGTGAAGAGCATTCGCGCGATGGTGCCCCCGGCTCCCGAGGACTGGCGCCCGCCCGCCTCTTGAACGAGTCGATGCCGTCGGAATCTTCAAATAGAATGCGTCAGATGTGTGTCAGACAAAGGGATGGGACCCGTCGCAGCGGTGCTGCGGTGGACCCTCGCCGATGCGGGTGATGGGATGAAGAAATTTGCCACGGAGCTCCGGGGCAAGACCGTGATGACGAATGACGGCCAGATCCTCGGGACGATTGAGAACTTCATCGTGAACACGAAAAGCGGGAAGCTGTCCGATGTCCTCGTGCTTCCCGCCGAGAACGTCCCGAAGAAGGGTTTGAAGACGGACCCCGAAGGTCGCCTCATCCTGCCCTTCCAGGGCATGCGCGCGGTGAAAGACGTCGTCGTGATGAATCTCTAGCCGGCGTCCCGCGTTCAGAGGAGGACGCGGCGTTCCTCTTTCACGACGTTCAGGACCACCTGAGTGTACGTGTTTTCCACGTACTCCATGGAGCCGAGTCGTTTGATGAACGCGTCGAGATCCCGTGTGTTTCGCAGACGCACGACCACGATTGAGTCCCACTCGCCCGTCACATCGTAGACATGGGTGACTCGGTCGTCCTTCGCGATCCGCCGCTGGACCTCGAGCAGCTTCCCCTTGTGGATCTTGACGCCAACGACCGCGAGGACGTCGAACCCTAATCTCGCCTCGTTCAGCACGGGGACATATCCGGAGATGACACCTTCCTCCTCGAGTTTCCGCACGCGGTTGGACACGGTGCTCAGGCTCGCATCCGCCTCCTTCGCGATGTCCCGATAGGACTTCCTCGCGTCCGCGTTCAGGAGCCGCAGGATGCGCAGGTCGAGTTCATCGAGGGCCGTCGGGGTCGTCATCGTATCCGCCTGGATCCCGCCGGCGTTCGAATGCACGCCTCGCTCGCGGGGCCAATCGGACATTGTTCCATTATCTATTAGCATTTCGGCCGTTTGTACGATTTCGTGTCGGAACACTTTATATATGTTCAGATTTCTCCCCAAAGCGACGGACACGACGGTGGGTCCGTCTAGGCGGGAAGGCGATGGCAATTTCTGCGAGTACCCCGGCGAAATCCAGGAAGATGACGGTGGCATCGGTGCTGAAGCAAATCGAAACGGATCGGATCCGCTGGGTCGATCTCCAGTTCGTGGACGTCCTGGGAGCCCTTCAGCACATCACGATCCCTTCGACGTCGCTGGGCCCCGAGGAATTCAAGCGGGGCGTCGGGAAGCTCGACGGCTCCTCGATCAAGGGGTTCAAGGAGATTCACGAGTCCGATATGGTCATGGATCCGGACCCGTCCACGTATGCGGTCCTCCCCTGGTACGACGACCTGCACAAGACGGCCCGCTTCCTCGTCGACGTCTACGAGGGCGGCAGCCATGAGCGGTTCACGCGCGACTCGCGGTACATGGCCCAGCGGGCGGTCCAGTTCGCCGCGGACCAGGGCTACGACATGACGTATTGGGGTCCGGAGATCGAATTCTTCGTGTTCGATGGGATCCGGATGCTGCCGACGGCGGACCATGTACGGAACCCGTGGTCCGGGGCGGGATACGAAATCATCTCGCGCGAGGCGCCGTGGCAGGCGACCGACGGAAAGAACTTCCCGATCCGCTTCAAGGAGGGATACTACCCCGCGCCGCCCGTCGACAGCCTTCAAGACTTCCGCAACGAAGCGTGTCGCATCCTAATCGATTCGTTTGGCATGACGCTTGACGCCCACCACCACGAGGTCGCGACCGCGGGCCAGTGCGAGATCGACATGCGCTACGACGAGCTCGTGCCGATGGCGGACAACGTCGTCACGTACCGCTACGTGATGAAGATGGTCGCCCACAAGATGGGGATGATGGCCACCTTCATGCCGAAGCCGATCTTCGGCGACAACGCGAGCGGGATGCACGTCCATCAGAGCCTGTGGACGAAAGGCAAGAACATGATGTACGACCCGAACGACGAGTACGCGGAGATCAGCCAGACGTGCCGATACTACATCGGCGGGCTCATGGAGCACGCCCGGAGCCTGTGCGCGTTCACCTGCCCGACGACAAACTCGTACCGTCGGCTCGTGCCGGGTTATGAGGCGCCCGTCTTCATCGCTTGGTCGAAACGGAACCGAAGTGCGAACATTCGCATTCCGATGTACTACAAGGGGATTGAGGCCGCGAAGCGGATCGAGTATCGGACGCCGGACCCCTCGTGCAACCCGTACCTCGCCTTCGCCGGCATGCTCTGCGCCGGCCTGGACGGCGTCAAGAGAAAAATCGAACCCGGTGACCCCGTCGATGAGGACCTGTACCATCTCAGCGCGAGCAAGCGGAAAGAGTATGGCGTCCGCGAACTGCCGGGTTCCCTGAAGGAAGCCGTGGAGCACCTGCAGACGGACTACCTGTTCCTAAAGTCGGTCTTCCCGCAAGACCTTCTCGAGAAGTACGAGGAGCTGAAAATCGACGAGCACCTGCAGACCTCGCTGCGGCCCTCCCCGTACGAGTTTTACCGGTACATGGACGCGTAATCCTCCGTTCCGAGCGGCTTTCGCGCCCCTTATCCGAGGCCGGGCCCTTGGCCGTACGGTCGATACCTACCGGTCCTTCAAGTACGGGCGAGGGGGTCGATTCAGCGAGGCAGCGCGATGGCTTCCATCCAGGTGTACTTGGACAACTGGTTCGTCCGGCATGTCGGATCTCTGAAAACAGCGATCCGGGTGGTTTTCGGCCTCGTTTGGGCCATCGACGGGGCCCTCAAGTTCCAGCCGGGGTTCGCCGACTCGCTCTCCGGCATGATCTCCGACACCGGCCAAGGACAGCCCGTTTGGCTTCAGCCGTGGTTCGGCTTCTGGAGCCAGACGGTGAGCGGGAATCCCGCGTTCTTCGCGACGACGATCGGTCTCTTCGAGCTGGCCGTTGCTTTCGCCCTCCTCCTCGGATTCATGCGCAAAGTCGCGTACACGGGCGGGATTCTCCTGAGTCTCGTCATCTGGTCCGTGCCGGAAGGGTTCGGGGGACCCTACGGTCCCGGTTCCACGGATATCGGGACGGGGATCATCTACGGCTTCGTGTTCCTCCTCCTTATGGTCATCAACGCCACCTTCGGCCCGAGCCGATGGTCCCTCGACTATGCGATCGAGCGGCGCTGGCCGGCGTGGAAAAAGATCGCGGAGATTCGGAGCGCGAAGGAAACGGTGAGCGGTTCGTCACGCGAAGTCGCCGCCTGAGGCGCTGGTTTAAGTCGAACGGTGTGTGTCCCGCTGGGCACCATGGCGGAGCTGAAGGACGACATCACGGAGGAGCGCCGCATCCTGAAGGAAGCAGGCATCCTCGACGAGAAGCTCCTGGAGAAGATGGACATCTATCCGGGGGACCGCGTCCGGTTCCGCTTCTACTACCCTCATTCCGGCTTCGAGGAGATGATTGGCCATTTTCTCGGTTTCTACACCCTCTACGAGGGCCCCGAGGGCGGGGGCGATTTGAACCTCGTGATCCGGACCGTGAAGGACGGCCGCACGACGGTCGTCTACAAGGACCGGAACTACCTCGAGGAGTACGAGATCCTCGAACCGAACCCGAAGGTCCGCGACAAGATCCGGGATCTGGATGCCCGCCACGGCCGGCATGTCGGACACGAGTTCGGGTGAGCTCAGTAGTTGTCGACGCCCTGGGCGAGCGCCTTCAACCGCGCGATCCGCTCGTGGATGGGCGGGTGGGTGCTGAACATCCGCACGAGCGCTCCACCGGAGAACGGATTCACGATGAACAGGCTCTGCGAGGCCGGGCTTCCGAAGGTCAGGGGCCGACGCCGGTTCGCGATTTCCAGCTTTTCGAGGGCCGACGCGAGGGCGAGCGGCTGCCCCACCGTCTTCGCGCCGCTGTAGTCCGCTTTGTATTCGCGGCTCCGTGAAATCGCGAGCTGGACAAGCAGGGCGGCGATTGGCGCGAGGAGCATGCCGACCAAGGCGAGGATCACAGTGATGGCATTGCCGTTGCGGTCGCGCGATCCGCCGCCGAGCAGCATGTTCCAGCCGAACATCCGGGCCATGAACGAGATCGCGCCCGCGAGCGTCGCGGCGACGGACATCACAAGGATGTCGCGGTTCCCGACGTGGGAGATCTCGTGGGCGAGGACCCCGCGGAGCTCATCCTCGGAAAGGAGGCTGAGGATGCCTTGGGTGACGGCGACGACCGCGTGCTTCGGGTTGCGGCCCGTCGCGAACGCGTTGGGCGTCTGGGTTGGGACGATGGCCACCTTCGGCATCGGGAGGTTCGACTGCAGCGTAATCTCGCGGACGATGTGGTAGAGTTTCGGGGCCTCCGCCTCCGTCACGAGCTTCGCGCGGTACGACCACAGGACGATCCGACCGGAGGCGAAGTATGCGATCGCGTTCATCGCGCCCGCCAAGAGGAGGAACGTGACGACCGCGCCGACCCAGTCACCGAGCCAGACGGTCCCGATTACGTAGCCGAAGAACACGAAGATGCCGGTCAACAGGGCGAACAGGGCGAACGTCCGCAGATGGGCTCCCATGGACTCCACACCCCACAGTCGTGGCACCCGGATTCACTCGGACGTCCCATATCAACTTGATGCGGGAACGCCGCGCCCGAGACCTAAAGGCCGAGGACCTGGGCGTATCCTTCCATGTCCATGAAGCCGTGGCCGCTCACGTTGAAGGCGATGACTTTCTTCTCGCGGTCTTCTTTGGCCTTCAGGGCCTCATCGATCGCACACGCAATCCCGTAGGCGCTTTCGGGGGCGGGGAGGACGCCCTCTGACTGGACGAACATCCGGGCGCGTTCGAAGACGTGGCGTTCGTCCGCCGGATAGGCGATCGTGTCGATCAGGCCGCGGTGTCGGAGCAGAGAAAGGATGGGCGAGCATCCGTGGTACCGCAGCCCATCCCCCCGGACGGGCTGCATCTCCGTGCGATGGCCCAGCGTATACATCTTCAGCATCGGCGTCAGCTCCGCATGATCCGCGAAGTCGTAGCGGTACTCGCCTTGGAGGTTCGGCGCCGCGGCGCTCTGGGCCGCGATGAACTGGATGTCTTTGCCTCGGATCGCGTCGGCGAGGAACGGCAGGGTGAACCCGCCAAAATTCGAGCCGCCCCCCAGACAGGAGATCATGAGGTCCGGATACTCGCCAACCTGCTCGAACTGACGCTGCGTCTCGAGCCCGATGACGGTCTGATGCAGGAGGACATGGTTGAGGACGGACCCGAGGCAGTAGATCGCCTTCTCATCGCGGCGAGCGTCCTCGAGGCCTTCCGAGACCGCGATTCCCAGGGAACCTGGATGGGCCGGGTGCTCCTTGAGGAGGGCCCGTCCCACGGACGTCTCGGGGCTAGGCGACGCGTGGACCGTCGCGCCGTACAGTTTCATGAACTGCCGGCGCTGCATCTTCCAGTCGTGCACCGCGCGGACCCAGTAGATCGTTGTCTTCAGCCCGACGAGGCTCGCCGCGTACGCGAGCGCGGTTCCCCACTGCCCCGCACCCGTTTCGGTCGTGAGCCGTTCGTACCCTTCCCGCTTCGCGTACCAGGCCTGGGCCAGCGCCGTGTTGACCTTGTGACTCCCCGTCGGGCTGTAGAATTCCGCCTTGTAGTACAGCCGCGCCGGCGTGCCGAGGCGCTGCTCGAGCCGCCGAGCCCGGATCAGCGGCCGCGGTCGACCCGCCTGGCGGTACAGATCCTGGATCTCCGGCGGAATCTCGATCCACCGCTCGGTCGAGGTCTCTTGGCGCAAGCACTCAGCCAGGAGCAGCTCCGGCAGCGCCTTGATGCGGGACGGACCGGTCTCCGGGTCTCTCGGGGGCGGCAGTGGCTCCGGCAGGTCCGCCTGAATGTTGTACCACTTGGTCGGTCGCTCTTCCTCGGGGAGTTGGACGACGAGTGCGTCGGCCTGAGACATGACCCCACCAAAATCCGATTGGCGGCGGTATGGTCCTCCGACGTATCAGACTTTGTTGGTGCGACGGGATCGAGCGGGCTAGACCTCAATCGCATGTCGCTCGACGATTTCCACGCCGCCCGCAGGCATCGCGCGGGAGATCTCCTCGATCGGGACGGCGAACGCGGTCGCGAGTTTCTTCGCGGCGGCTTCTCGGTCTTGCTTCCCGGGCACCAAGACGACGTACCGCGAAGATCGAGCCGTGACCGCGCCGACGGGCCCACCCATGATCTTGCGGTGGCCCTCCACCTCGGCCTCCCCGATGGCGACGCGGACCGGCAAGTCGTGGAAGTAATTCCGCTTCCCGCGGATCACGAACGCGCCGCGCGGCAGGAACTCACCGGATTCCGCCTGCTTTGAAACCTGCTCCGGGAGGACCCAGTACGCGCTCCCGCTCGAGAGCCCCGAGGACCATGCCTTGCTGTAGGCGAGCGCGAACTCGCACGCCTCCCGAAGCGTGACCTCGTTGGCCTTGGCGCCGTCTTTGATCACGGTGGACGGCGCTCCGTGAACGTCCGCGTGGGCGTAACGGTCTCCTTCCTTCAGATGTTTCTTCACAAGCTGGTCGTTCGTGCGCGCATCCCGCCCGCCGAGAATCAGGTGGCCTTCCGACGAGATCGTCCAGCGGTACGCTTCGAACCACATCGACTTCGTTGCTTTGACCCGCGGGCGTTTCGCGACCTTGATCGCCTTCGCTTGGGCCGACTCGATCTCGGTCCGGGTTGCGGCGATCGCCTCCTCGACCCGCTGCGCCTTCATGAGCGCGTCCTTGCGGCGGTCGTACAGCGCCTGGGCGTTCGCGGTCACGTCGTTGTCGTATTCCAACGTGATCGCGTCGAAGTCACCGATCGCTAGGGTGACCGTGTGAGCCTTCCGGTCAATCGATTTGATCTGCGCGTGTTCCGGCGGGGTGCGGCCCTCGCGGATCGCCTTGAGGAGTTCGTCGAAGACCGCGTAATGTCCGTAGAGGAAAACCGCCTGGGCTTCGAGCCGCACCGCGTCCTCCCGCAATGCGTCCAATGATTCGCGCTGCTGCGCGATGCGCCGTTCGAATTTCGCGGGGACATCCTCAACCGTGGCCATCTCCGGCTCGGCGACGGTCAGGTAATGTGAGAGGGCCTCGTTGAGCGTCGGGAACTCCCGCCTCTCGAGGTCGCGGTATTGGAGGAGCTCGATCGGGGTGGCGTCGATGGCTCGACCGTCTTGGAAGACCACCCCCGGGCGGCGTTCCTGGTCGACGGCCACCGCGACGTTGTTGAGGGCGGTGTAGAGCCCATCGACTTGTGCCTCCGCGAGGTCCTTCACCTTGGTCGTCTTCTCCACGTGTGCTCGGAGACAGATTTCTTCCGCGTACGTGCCGCCGAGGTTCAGGACGCTGGCGAGGACGCGGACGACCTGCCCTTTCGCTCCGCGGAGCGCGTTTGCGAAACCGCCCCGGTCGAGTTCGAGGGGGTCCAACCCTGCCTCGGGGAACCGATACGGTTCGCCAAGTTGGACCGATCGGTCCTTGAACGTCTGCGGGAAGAGGACCGCGGCGATGGTGGCTCCCTTCACGACGACGAGATTGCCTTTGCCAAACACCTCGAAAACGAGGTCGTTCGATTCCCCGCTGCGTTCGAGATGGAACACGGCAATGCGGTCAAACCCTCGTTGCTCGATTCCTCGCACCCGCGCGTTGTCGAGGAGCCGTCGTAACGTTTGTGCGAAGGGGGGCGGGGTCTCTGGCTTCGTCTCAACCTCGTGGACGCAGAGCCAACGGCCGGCCTTGTAGAACAATTCGGCCTTGCCGCGGACGGGTGCGTTGATTCGAAGGATGACTTCGTCTCCCCTCTGGTACGCCTTGTCGACGTGACCTCCGACGAGGTCTTGCCACTCCGCCACGAGGGCTCGGAGATCGAAGGAGGAAAGGGCCGTCTTCATCTCGTCCGAAGCGAAGACCCGTGCGTTACTTAATGATTAGTTCGCTGATCTTTCGAGGTCCGTCAGCGGCGGCCCTCTGAACTTCGTTGCGGCGACCTGCGGGAAGGGACGGACAGGCTCGGGACTTGCTTCAACTTCGATACTTGGCCGCCAAGACTCTTATAGCCCCTCGGACGACCCCGTTTCTGGGATCGCGTGAGGCGCCTCCGCGAATGGTATCACGGGCTCTTCCACTTAGCCCAAGCCACGATCCACGATCGCTGGGTCAAGCGACTGCGCCTCGTCGCGTTTCTCGCTGCCTCTTCGATTGCGACGCAGATCGTCCTCCGCAGCTTCCTCGGCGAGGTCGGCTTGGGGTACCTTCTCCCCAGTTCGGTCATCACGATTCTGGTGGCTTCGGCCATCTGGCTTGTGGCGTACCCCGCGATGTGGCTCCGGATGCTGACCGTTGTCGTCGAGATGGAGGCGAAGAAAGAGTACGAAGCCCTTCTTCACGAGATCCATAAACTGCACCGTCATCACCATCGGGACCAGACGGCCGCAGGACTCTCCACGTTCTCTCTTCCTGAGGACCCGGCGAGTCGCAAAGTGTAGTCCTCACGATTCCCGCAGGCGTCGTCGGGGAGTATTTATGCCGCTCCGAAGTTTGGGCGCCGCATTGCCGCAGTGGCTTAGTGGTAGAGCGGCGCCTTGGTAAGGCGCAGGTCGGGGGTTCAATTCCCCCCTGCGGCTCTATTGCTGGCTGGGGCCCGTGAATTCACTTCACCTCGCCCCCCGGGGGGCTACGAGAGACAGCCGACGTAGGACCTCGCGGCGACAACGTGTGCGAGCTGCATCTGGCTTTCCTGCCCGGCCGGGGTGGTGTCGGCGTAGTGCTCGAGCCAGATCCAGTTGAGGTTCAGTGCCGGGTCCGTGCGCCACTGGAACCCGGGGAACGCGCTGCCATTGCCGGGATGGAAGCTGTCCCAAATCCAGCTTCCCGTGGGAAAGCCGGGACCGAGATGGTTCTTCTTCGCGCCGTCGATCCAGAAGGCGAGCTCGCCGTTGGACGTGGTCACCGGGTTGTTCAGTTTCACCATCGTCTCGACGCACATCCATGTGTCGAGGGGTGCCCTCAGGCCAGCGTCCTGCAGGAAATCGTTTCCCCAGTAGTTGCCGTTGGGGTCGCCGTGCATGTCCTTCCAGTAGACGTAGTTGTCGAGGCGCATCGTGGAGGTGACGGGTTCCGTGGCGACGATGAACCGATCGTCGCCCGCCGGCCTCGTCCCGGCCTGGGGATTCGGCCAATCCAGCGGAGGGTTCGCCCCGCCCATCCAGACGCCGTTATGGTGCGGGGTGAAGGGGGAGCGGTACTTCACATAGTAGCGGAGGTAGACGGTGTCGTCCTGGGCCCGCCCGTCCGCCGCGAGGTTCTTGTATAGGTGCGCGCCGGAACTCGCGCCGCCGACCGCGGTCATCAGGAGAGAACTCGACGCAGCGCTCCCAGGGGGGACGTCCGCGACGAAGGACAGGTCGCCCTGGTTCAGGACATCCTCGTACCGCGCGGCGAGCGAGGCGATCGTGCCCTCGTCGAACCTCTCGACGAAGAACACCTCGGGATCGGTTTCGATGCCGACGTCGCCAGGATATCTCGCGGCGATGCCGTCGGTCACCGTGGCCGGCTTCGGCATCCGGAGGAGCAGCACCGCTGCCGCACCGATCAAGAGGAGTCCAACCAATGACAGGACCGCGATTCTCGACGCCCTCATGGTCCCTCGAGGCCTCTCTCGGCATCGCCAGCCAGGCATATCTTCCGATGCCCCCGAGAATCGCCGGCGATAGTCGCCGCCAAACGCTAAAGTACGACGCCTTGACGAACGACGAGTTGTCGCTCACCCCGCCTGCGGCCCGCCCCCGAGCGCCGCCTGGATCTTCCGGCCGAGGTCCTCGTGCCGCTCCCCGAGCGCCATCTCCTGGTTCTGGATCGCTTTCGCTCGAGTCGTGAGGGTCTCCTGGTGCTCCTCGAGTTCTCTCTTGAGGGCCTCGCGGTCGTCCGCCTTCACGAGGAGGACGCCGATGGACTTGTGCTGGGCGCGCCTTGATGAGGCGCAGGTCGGGGGTTCAATTCCCCCCTGCGGCTCTACTTACTGGCCTTGTCCTCCCAGAGCGCCGAGGAGGAGCCACGCTGGTCCACCGCGAACTCGCCGACCTCGAGTTTTCCGGCTCGCTCGTAGCGGTGAACGACGACGCCCGTTCTAGACGTCGTGGCATCCGCAAGCCGGAAAGCCCCCGGGATGGTCCCGTCGCCGAACAGCCGTTTCCCGGAGCCAACCAAGACCGGAAAGACCCACAAACGAAACTCGTCGATCAGGTCGTGCTTCAACAACGTCTGGATGAGGTTGGAGCTCCCCTGCACGTGAATCTCGCCTCCCGCTTGCTCTTTAAGCCGGGCGACGGCGATCGCGGCATCCCCCCGTAACAGGGTGGAGTTGTGCCATTCCACTTTCTTAAGCGTGCGAGAGGCGACGTATTTTCGCATGCTGTTCAGCTTGGACGCCACGGGATCGTTCGGATCCGTGACGCGTGGCCAATGCGAGGCAAAGATCTCGTACGTCTTGCGACCGAGCAGCAGCGCGTCCGGTCTCGCCATCTGCTCGAGGATGACCTTGCCCATCATGTCGTCCCAATACTTCACCGACCAACCGCCGTGCGCGAAGCCGCCCTCGCGGTCTTCACCCGGGCCGCCCGGCCCTTGCATCACTCCGTCGAGGGTCAGAAAGGTGCCGACAACTAGCTTCCTCATGCGTTTCTCCTCCCGTCACTTGGCGGACCGGTAGGCTTGTTGCAGCGTCCGAATGTCGAGCTTCTTCATCTTGAGCATGACTTCCATCACGCGCCCGGCCTTTTTGCGATCCGGGTCCGCAAGAAGCCCGTACAGCATCGTTGGCACGATCTGCCACGAAAGACCGTAACGGTCCTTCACCCAGCCGCACTGTTCGGCCTCGGGAACCGCCGAGAGAGCCTTCCAGTATCGGTCCACCTCGGCCTGGTTCTCGCACGGAACGGTGAGGGAGACGGCTTCGTTGAACTTGAAGTACGGTCCGCCGTTCAAGCCGCTGAACTTCCGGCCCATCAGGGTGAAGTCGACGGACAGGACGTCTCCCCTCTTCCCGCTCGGGAAGTCCGCGGGCGCTTCGACCACCTTGTCGACGTGCGAGTCGGGGAACAGAGATACGTAGAATCTCGCGGCCTCCTCTGCTTGGCCGTCGAACCAGAGGCACGGGATTATGCTTTTCACGGCGGTCTCGATCTTGCGTGGCGGTCTCTTCGTTTTCTGCGGCATGTCGGTAGCTCCTTTGTGAGTTCGCGAGCCGCTAACCGCCGGTCGCCTATTGAATTTGTCTTCGAATCAATCGAGTCGGCCTCGGTATCGGGTCAGACCATCTCGCGACACTTGGGGTCGAAGGACCTTGCCGGTCATCGGTTCGCGATTGCCGAGGATCGCTCCTTCCGCAACCCCTTACCCGATGCCGCTCCGGTAAGAGGCGTGGGTCGGGAGTTCGATTCCCCCTGCGTCTCCCACCAGTTCAGAGCGGGAAAATATGAGCAAGTTGCTAAATAACCATTGTGTTATACTATCTCGGAGAGTAAGACCATGATCGAGAAAGTGACCCACGTGCCCATCGTCGTGAGCGACCAAGAGAAAGCTCTTGAGTTCTACACGAAGGTGCTCGGGCTCGAGAAGCGCGCGGACTACCAGCTACCCGGGAACCCCCGCTGGCTCACCGTCGGCCCCAAAGGACAGGACCTCGAACTGATCCTCTTCCAGGGCCAGTACAAGCTGGATCCTCGAGCGCCCCCGGAGGCGGGTAGCGGGGGCAACCACATTGTGTTCAAGACGAACGACTGCCGAAAGGACTTCGAGATCCTCAAGGCCCACGGGGTGAAGTTCAAGGACCCGGCGCCCGTCGAGGCGAACTATGGCATCGCCGCGTACTTCACGGACCCTGACGGCAACCACCTGACGCTGCTCGAGTCAAGCGCCCAGCCCCCGCGGAAGGGGTGAAGACCCAAGGCCAACCGGCGGGGATCCGATGATGGCGACCGATGTCTTCGCGGCGATCGCAGACCCCACACGTCGAGCCGTACTCGACTTGCTCACGCGGGGTCCCCGAAATGCGGGAGGCATCGCCGCCGAGTTCCCACGCCTCACGCAGCCCGGCGTATCGCGGCACCTCCGGGTCCTCCGAAAGGCGAAGCTCGTGGAGGTCGCGGTCCGGGCCCAACAGCGCATCTACACGCTCAACCCGGAAGGTCTCGCCGACCTGTACGAGTGGGTCGCGAAGTACCAGGCGATGTGGCCCGACACGCTGGACTCTTTGGCACGCTACCTCGATGCGAGGGCGGTCGGTGAGAAGGCCAAGAGGAAGAAGCGATGACCGAACGATCCACCCGGGAGGAAGCCCCAGTGACGCGAGCCGCTAGCGGTGCGTTGAAGATGCCTCGACAACAATCACGGCACGAAGGTCAAGGGGAAACGAGCCCGATGACGACATCCCACACGCCGCGAACGGGCACGCTCACCTTCGTTGGTGAGTACGCGACCCTCGCATTCGAACGGCGCATCCCGCATCCGGTCCAGGTCGTGTGGGAAGCGCTCACGGAACCGGAGCATCTCGCGCGATGGTACATGACGAAGGCGGTCATCGACGGCCGCACAGGCGGATCCATCGACTTCCGCATCGGTCCGGCTCAGCTTCACGTGACGGGACGCATCCTCGTCTGGGAGCCTCCCCACGTTTTCGAGTACGAATGGAAGGTCAAACCTTGGGGGAGAATGCCCAAGGGCGAGGATGCCATCGTGCGCTGGGAGCTTCGGCCGGAGGGCGAAGAAACCGTCCTGACCCTGACGCATAGGAACCTGACACGCCGAAGCGCGCTTGGGGCGGCGCCCGCGACGCACGTCGTGCTCGAGCGCCTCGTGGCCCAGTTGGCAGGGCAGCCATTCGAGGATTTCAGGGAGCGTGTCGCCCAGGTTCAGGGACAATACCCAGCCCGTGAGGAGGCTCAGTAACCATGCTTGGAATGAAAAGCTACGAGAGAAACTACGTGGACGCGTGCCGCGCAAAGATCGACGCCGACGTGCGAGCTTTCAAGAAATCCGGCTCCAAGGAATTGGAGACCACTTTCTTCAACAACCTCGTCCTCAAGCTGGAATACATGTTCGTGCACCGGCTCACAGGCATTGAGGGCAAAGACGGCAATCCATTGAACGAAGTCCGTGTCGTTTGCAACTCAATCCTGTTCAACCAAAGCAAGCTACAGATCGACAAGCTCCCAGGATGGCCGAACTCGGCCGGCTCTGGGATCCAGCTCCCGCCGGACAAGTCCGTGCTGAAGCTCAAACCAGCCGAGGAGATCAAAGTGAGCGAAGCCGACTTCGTACGGCTCGCCAAAGCCTTTTTCGCCGAGATCGAGAAGAAATACTCGTAAGCCACCTCTGGACACCGCGCGTCGACTGAGAAGACTAATCTCAAAGGGGTCTTGACGACAGCCTGAACTCTTGAGCGGCTCTCGCGAGTCTTCGGAAACCTTTTCCGTCGGATTCGACAATCGGCGTAGCCGCTTGAAGGGGTTGTGACGATGGCGCAAGCGCGTGATTGGCAGGGGATGAAGGACATGTCGGTTCGCCTCCTCAAGGAACGCACAGGCGAAGGGGTCGACGAGTGGAATCGACGCATCAAACGGGAACGATTCGACGACGAGGACGAACTTCGGGCCTGGCTCACAAAGCAGGGCGTGACCGGCTACGCACAGTCCCTCTTAGTGATGGAGCGATTCGGATATCCGGACTTTCTCCTCGCGACGGCGGATGAGCTCATCGACGGTCAGTATTCGGATCGACCGCAGCTCCGGCCCATCTTCGACGCTCTCATCGACGCGGCGGTGGGGCTTGGCAAGGTCACGATTCAGGCACGCAAGACGTTCGTCTCGCTCGTCTCGCCGCGGAGGACCTTCGCCCGGATCCAGCCAACCGCGAAAAACCGGATCGATCTCGGGCTCCGGCTTGAAGGGCGGAAGCCCGGCCGACGTCTGCGGCCTTCGAGGATTCACGAAACCATGCCCGTCCAAATTGAACTCACCGCACGTGCGAGCGTTGATTCGGAAGTGCTGCGGTGGTTGCAGCAAGCCTACGACGAGAACTGCTGACGGGGTCGAGCCGCACAGCTTCATATTCCTCGGTCCGGATGGCCAACGAACTCGGCGGCGGCGCAACGTCGCCGCCGCAAAAATGGGCATGTGACTCATGGGAACGCAAGATCCGGTCATCCGCGTCCAGGAGCTCTCGAAGCGCTTCGGCGACAAGGTCGCGGTGGACCGTGTCGCGTTCGACATCGATCGGTCGGAGGTCTTCGGCTTCCTCGGGCCGAACGGAGCCGGCAAGACGACGACGATCAAGATGCTCACAACTCTGTTGCAGCCCACCTCGGGCCGGGCCACAATCTTGGGGCACGACCTGCGGACGGAGGGCCGGAAGATCCGGGAGCGGATCGGCGTCGTGCAGCAGCAGGACAGCTTCGATCAAGGACTGAACGTCGAGACGAGCCTGGACATCTATGGGCTGATCTGGGACGTCCCCCGGCCGGAACGGAAACGACGGATCAGCGAACTGATCGACCGTCTCGGGATGGAGGAGTTCCGCCGGAAGCCGACGATCGATCTGTCCTCCGGCCAGCGTCGAAGGCTGCAGGTCGCCAGGGAATTCATCCACGACATGGATCTCCTGTTCCTCGACGAACCGACGGTCGGACTCGATCCGATTGTTCGAAGGACACTCCTCGATTTCTTCAAGGAACGCGTGCGCGACGGCCTGACGATCTTCTTCACGACGCACATCCTCGAGGAGGCCGAGTATCTGTGCGACCGGATCGCTGTGATCAACGAAGGCCGCATTATCGACATCGACACGCCGGAGAACCTCAAGCGTCGGTTCGGGAGCGCGAAGGCGGTCGAATTCAAGCTCCTCCAAGGAAGCTCCGCGGAGCTGGCTGCGCTGCTGTCATCCTCCGAGGGCGTGACGCGATTGGTCCAAGAACCGGGCACAGGTACGTATCGCGTGACGACGGCCCGCCCCGAATCGGTGATCCCGGAGATTTACCGGCACGCCGAGCGACTCGGCGTCACGGTGTCGTCCATCTACATCTCGGAGACGACCCTCGAGGATGCGTTCATCAACCTCGTCACGGAGAATCACGGGGCCGGGGTCGTGTCGGGAGGGCGGGCCGCGTGAACATCTACCTTCGGCTCGTCTACCGAAATCTCCGCGCGAACCTGGACCGGGCGTCCCTGTTCTTCGAACTGATCTTCCCGCTGTTCTTCATCTTCGTCCAGGGCTTCGGGCTGAACGGGATCGTCCCGCCGTTCGACATCGGCAACGGGAAGTTCGTCAGCTACTCCCTGTTCCTCGCGGCTGGCGCGGTGACCCTGACCGTCATCAACGGAGGCACGAACGCCGGCACCCAGCTCTGGTTCGACCGGAAGAACGGGATGTTCGAGCAGATCCTGATGGGGCCGTTCACCCGGGCCCAATACATCCTGAGCATCATCTTCGCGACCCTCATCATCGGCGTCGCGGGCTCCCTCCTCGTCTTCGTGTTCGCGTTCCCCGTGGTCGGCGCCAGTTTCGCGTTCAGCCTCGAAGGGGCGCTCCTGATTGCCTCGGCTCTGTTCTTCGGGACCGTCTTCTTCGGCGCGTTCGCCATCACCCTCTCCGTCGCCCTGAAATCTTCGGAGACGTTCCAAGTCGTCTCCACGTTTGCGTTCTTTATCTTCCTCTTTACCTCGTCCGTGTTCTTCCCCGCGAGCTCCGCGCCTTCCGCGATTCAGGCCGCGAGCCTCGCGAACCCCCTCACGTACACGACGGACATCTTCCGGGCGGGACTGTTTAGCGCCGCGACGTCCACCACCTCGCTGGAACTTGGCGTGCTGGCGCTGGAAGCCGCCGTGATGTTCGTGATCGCCGTCCTCGCCTTCCGGCGAATCCGCGTTTGACGGCGGCCATTGGAAACGGGCGCTGCGTACTCAGTCCCGCTGCGGCGCCGTCTGGCGAACGAAGAAGCCGGACACCAGGAGAGCCGCCCCGATCAGGACAGAGACGGTCCCGAGTTCCACCGCGTCGAAGGCGAAGAAGATCGTAGAGAAGAATACGAGGAAGACCCCGCCCCATCTCAGCTGTTCGCGGCGGCTGAGGCCGAGGAGATTCTTCTTGATCTGCTTTCCATAGCGAAACATCAACGCGGTCAGGATGAGAAAGGCCATCGCGGCGACGAAGAAGTCTTGGGTGAGGGGTGAAAAGTAGTCCCCGAACGTGAGGAGGAGCCCTACCTCGTCACCGACGAAGCCAACACCGACTCCGAACACGACGGCATAGATTCGAGCGAGCTTCGGATCGTTGTCGACGATTCCCAGCCAGCCGGCAACGCCGATCATCAAAAGACCGTACCAGAAGTGGTGGAAATGGACTCCCGTCTGCGTGATGATCACGAGGCTCGGGAACGCGAGATGGAAAAGCCTCGCGCCGAAGAATCCTCCGGCGAACGCGAGGGTTGCCAGAAACGAGAGGTCGTGCTTGAAGCGAGGTGCTTTCGTTTCTTCGAGCATGCCGCGGGAGATGCCGCTGTCGAAGATAGGGGCTTCGCCGAGCTCGTTGCGCGGGGCATTGGCTCCCGGGCTATCGGACGATTTCTTCGACCTCTCGGAACCAAGGCTTGGCCGTGCCCGTCTTGGCCCGTTTCTCCCAGTGCCGGCCTTTTGGGATCGCCTGAAGCGCC
>Ga0209689_1001239_pt1 | contig 19032 bp, 20 predicted proteins | sample GraSoiAngelo_149_FD_187119 | JGI IMG/M metagenome (GOLD analysis project Ga0209689, IMG submission 187119) | Grasslands soil microbial communities from the Angelo Coastal Reserve, California, USA - 14_1009_09_30cm (SPAdes) (version 2) | ecosystem: Environmental > Terrestrial > Soil > Grasslands ... | reverse complement strand
GCCCGAGCGCATGAGGAGCTCCGCGTGATCGTCGTCTTCCATGGCTTCGCCTTCCGGCCGGCGAACGCCCAGCCCGGCGCGCAGCCGTACGACCTGGCCGAGGGCGTGAACGTCCCCACGCTGGTCTTGCACGGCACGGACGATGAGCGGGCCCCGATTGCGGATATGCGTCGGATGGAGGCCCGGATGCGGGAGCTCGGTAAAGTGTGCGAGTTCAAGTTTTATGAGGGCGCCCGACATGGTTTCGCGGTGCGTACTCATCCCGGCTACGACAGCCATGCCGCGACGCAGAGCTTCGACGAGGCGAGGCGCTTTCTGGCAACGCACCTCAGCTGATTCGTCGCTGATTCCTTAGCCGTGCATCGTGAGGCCGCCCGAGACGCTGATCGCCTGCCCGGTCATGAACACCGCCTCCTCGCTCGCCAGGAAGGCGGCAAGCCCGGCGTAGTCGCCCGGCCTACCAATGCGCCCGAGCGGCACGCTGCGGACCATCGCGTCGCGGATTTTCTGCCCTTGCTCTCCGCTGCCGACAAACGCGTCCATCGCCGGCGTGTCCGTGGGGCCCGGGCAGATCGTGTTGATCAGCACGTTGTTGCGCGCGAGCTCGCGTGCGAGCGCCTTCGCGAAGGCGATCGGCGCGCCTTTGCGGCCGGAATAGACCACTTCGCCGGTTGAGCCCACGCGCCCGGCGTCCGAGGCGATGTTGATGATCCTGCCGCCGTTGCGCGCCGCCATACCTTTTGCCACCCGCATGGGTCACCTGGAGCGGTCCGAGATAGTTGGTGGCGACGACCTTCTTCCAGAACTCCTCGTTCGTCTCGAGAAAAGGCATCGGCGTGTCCCAGCCGGCGTTGTTCACCAGGATGTACGTGCCGGCGCCCGCGGCGTTCTCGCTGCCACCCCGGTTACGATCGCCGTCGTTCCCTTGATTCCCCTCATGCGTTGCACCTCGTTCAGTGTCGGGTTGATCGGAAACGGCAGCGCTTATCAAGTCGCCATCAATAGTCTTGGCGATCAGTGTAATCCGTCCTACTCTCCGATCTGGAAGCCGAGACGGCAATACTCAGACCGAGGAATCGAGGAAAATCCTGGACGTCCAGTTCCACGAGCTACGGGTCGGCCAGTGAGCGCCCCAACGCCCCTCGGCATTCTGGTCGGACGGCTCGCGCAGGCCGATCCGAGCCGTGCCGCGATTACATGCGGACAGCAAACTATTTCGCGGGCAGAGCTGGAGGCGCGCACCAACCGGCTCGCGCGCGCCTACCGCGACCTTGGCGTGCGGCAGGACTCGTTCGTGACAATCGGTCTGCCGAACGGCATCGAGTTCCTCGAGGCGACGCTGGCCGCTTGGAAGCTCGGTGCGACACCCCAGCCGATGTCTTCCCGCCTTCCGGCCGCGGAGTGTAGTGCGATCGTCAATCTCGCCAACCCTTCCCTCGTGGTCGGCGTCGAACCGGCCGAAACGCCGGGTCGCACGACGATACCCGCCGGCTTCGAGCCAGACGAGTCAGTCCGTTCGGACGCATTGCCGCCGCTCGTCGCCGCGTCGTTCAAGGCGCCGACATCGGGCGGCAGCACGGGCCGGCCAAAGCTCATCGTAGCGACACAGGCAGGACTTTGGGAGTCGATTGAAGGATTCGCGACGTTGCTGCGGATCCCTGCGAACGGCGTGCATCTCGTAACCGGGCCGCTCTACCACAACGGACCGTTCATGACGTCGCTGCTGGCATTGCTCAAGGGCAACCACATCGTCGTCATGCCCCGATTCGACCCGGTTGGAGCCCTTACGCTCGTCCAGCAGCATCGCGTTGATTGGATGTACGCCGTACCGACCATGATGCATCGCATTTGGCGGCGGCCCGAACGCACCAAGTTCGACGTGTCGTCGCTTCGTGTTGTGTTCCACATGGCGGCACCCTGTCCGATGTGGCTCAAGCAAGCTTGGATCGACTGGCTCGGTGCTGAGCGTATTCTTGAACTCTACGGTGGGACCGAGGCGCAGGCGATTACGTTTATCACCGGCGACGAATGGCTAGAGCACCGCGGCTCGGTCGGGCGCCCTGTTCTGGGCGAGATGTGCGTGCTTGACGCCCAAGGCAACGAGCTCCCGCCCGGCCAAGTCGGCGAGATCTGGATGCGCCGCGGTCCTGACGCGCCGCCGTCCTACAAATACGTGGGGGCCGAGGCGAAGTCTCGCCCCGGCAATTGGGAGTCACTTGGCGACATGGGCTGGCGGGACGGTGCCGGCTACCTCTATCTCAGCGACCGGGACACCGACATGATTCTCGTCGGTGGCGCCAACGTCTACCCGGCCGAGATCGAGGCCGCGCTCGAGGAACATCCAAAGGTCACATCGTCATGTGCGATTGGCCTGCCGAACGACGACTACGGAAACATCATCCACGCCATCGTACAAACAGCAGAGCCGGTCTCGATCGGCGAGCTCGACGAGTTCCTTCGGTCCCGGCTCGCGAAGTACAAGCTGCCACGCTCCTATGAGTTCGTGGCTGACGCGCTGCGCGGTGATGACGGAAAGGTCCGCCGCTCTGCCCTCCGCGCCGCGCGGGTTGCCAAATCCGTTTGAGCCTAAAAGCGGCTCGGCCCTTTCAGGGCCTGGGTGAAGTCTGGGTAAACGAAAGGGTTAGCGGCTGAACCAGCAACCTTGTATTTGTGAGGCCTCGCCTGGGCGTACCCGATGGATCGCATGAATCGTGGTGGGCAAGTCACGCCCGGGCGGCGGCCCCGCGGTATGATGCGGGGCGCCGAGATCCCTGAGGCGCTGAGAGGTTTCTAGGTTTGAGTGATCAGGACGTGGAGCCGTGGCTGGTGCGGCACGTCAGCAACGTCGATCCTCGCCGGATTCCTGACCCGCTAGTCATGCGGGGCTACGGCGTCAGCGGCGGCCTCAAGGAGTCGCAAAACGGTCGCACGGAAATTCCCGGGAGCCACGTATGCACCAGCGCGTCGCGCCGCGAACCTCGGGCCTCGAGCCAGCCGGAGCCATTGAGCATGGCGAAGACGACGGGACGACGAGAGTGGCTGTCAATGGTCGCGCGGGGAGCCACCGGCGCGGCAATGGGCGTCCTGGGGCCGCCACGCGCGGCGCGGTCGGAGGACAACGGCGGCCATCCACGCATCAAGCACATCGTCGTGCTGATGATGGAGAACCGCTCGTTCGATCACATGCTCGGGCTGTTGATGAACGAGATTCCCGACCTGCGCGGCGTCCACACCGGCGACTGGACCACCGTCGACGACAAAGGCAACGTACATCCCCTGACCGCCGACGCGGCGTACCAGGGGCAGTTCCGCGTCGACCCGCCGCACGATTTCTGGAGCGTGCACCAGCAGATCTACGCGCACCCGGGACGGCCGGCGACGCGGCCGCTGCAGCCGGACATGCAGGGATTCGCCGCAACCTACGCGCGAGCCGGCGGCAACCCGGCCAACGTCATGAAATGCTTCAGCCCGGAGCGACTGCCGACCATCCGCGCGCTAGCTAAGAATTACCTCGTGTGCGACAACTGGTTCTCCTCGGTGCCGGGCCCCACGAATCCCAACCGCGCCTTCGCGCACTTCGGGACATCGTTCGGCCGCGTCGACAATGGCCCCGTGTGGTTCGCGATGATCGGTGGGCGCCACGAAAAGGGCATCTACGGTCGACTACGCGATCGCAGCAGATCAGCAAAGATCTATTACTACAACCAGCAGAGCGGGACGATCGGGATGACGTTTCTGGGCTCGTCCTACTTCGGGCTCTATCGCAATTTCGAGAAGGACTGCCGGAACAACAGGCTGCCGGATTACGCGTTCATCGAGCCGCCGTACGTGGATCAGGACGACGGCACGCTGGCCGCCGACCATCATCCCGACAACTTCGTCCTCGCGGGCGATCAGTTCATCCGGAGCGTGTACGAGGCGATCCGCTCGAGCGACGAGCTGTGGCGCTCGACCTTGTTGCTGATCGTCTGGGACGAGCACGGCGGGATCTTCGACCACGTGTCGCCCCCGACTTTGCCGTACGGGGACAGCTTTCGGTCGCCGGTCGCCGGCTTCGACTTCAACCGGCTTGGCGTCCGCGTCGGGGCGATCGTGGTGTCGCCCTACGTGACGCCGGGCGTCTCGCACGCGCTGTTCGAGCACGCGTCGATCCCCGCCACCGTGACGCAGCAGTTCATCGGCCCGCCCGTAGCACACGCGCCGTACCGGCGCGAGCAGCGCGCGCCGACCTTGCAGCAGCTCCTGATCGACATGGCGCCGCGCATGGAGCGACCCGACTTCGGCCGGCCCCCGCGGCGGGGTGAGTCCTGGAACGACCGCGTGATCCCGGCTTCGCTGTCCGAGCCTCGTACACCCGACCGCCCGAAGTTCGGACCGATGCGACCGGCGACGTCGCTGCAGATCGAGCACGTCCACGAGGTGCATCAGCTCCTGGCGTCGCGGATGCCGAAGGTCGCGCACGCGTTCGATCCCCGTCGCATCACGACGCAGCGCGAGGTCGGCCAATTCATGCGCACGGCGCTGGCGGCCCTCCACTCAGAGCTGGAGGACCGCGATTCTTAGGCTGCCGGCCCGCCGGGCGCTGACGGTCGCGGCTGTACTCTGGACGCTGACCGTCCTCGCCGCGCCGCACGCGACCCAGGCGCAGGCGACCAACGAGGTACCGCCCGAGTCGTTCGATCTCTCCATGTGCTCGAAACCATCCGTGGCGCAGAGCGGCAATCCGGTCGTGCGGGATCTGCGGACGGAGTTCCGGGATCTCTACTTCGACGTGTGTCGCGTGAAAGAGGACTACAAGGACGGCGGCTTCGGCGGCATGCTCGAACGACAATTCGGGACGGTCCAGGACCTGATCGTCGACACCTTCACCGGTCGCGGTCTACATCCGACGCTCGGCCTCATCGTCCCCGAGGGGGGGATGGCGTTCGGTGCCGCGCTGAACAACGAATGGCACATCACCGAGACGCCGCACATCCGGTTCACGACCAGCGTCGAGGCGCGCGGGTCGGACAGCGGATTCTGGGCGGCCGGCGCCGTGTCGCACATGCAGTTCGACTGGTACCGCGCGGACGTCGTCGGCTCGTTCCGGATGCCCCAGATCACGGTCGCCGTCAAACATTTCGATCTCCCCGCGATGCCGTTCTTCGGCCTGGGCAACGAGACCTCGCTGAGCGACCAGGCGTTCTACAAGCTGACCGAGACCGAGCTGCCGATCCAGGTGGATTTCCCTGTGGTATCCGGGCTGACGTTGTCCGCGGTGGCGACCGCGCTCTATGCGACGTCGGATCCGTCCCAGTTGTTCCTCAGCCGGTTCTCCGCTTCATCGGCGCCGGGCATCCGATCGCGGACGACGTACGTCGTCCCCGGACTGATCGCGAGCTATCGCTCTCCGGACGTGCTGTACGGCCTGTCCGGCGACGCCCGCGTGAGCTACGAGGCCTACGAGGCGCTGGATGGGGGGAAGTTCACGTTCGATAGAGTCGAAGCGCGGATGGCCGTGCACTACGGCATCGAGGATCAGCCCTTCTCCCTGGGGACATTTCCATACTTGCGAAGTCTGCTTGGCTCGAGCCGCTTCACTGCCGAGGCGAACCTGGTCATCAGCGAGCCCCGGTCGCACAACGCGGTGCCGTTCTACCTCCAGCCGACACTGGGCGGCGGCGACATCCACAACGAAAATTGGCTGAGGAGCTATACGAGCTACCGGTTCACGGCGCCGAACACGGTCGCGTATGGCGTGAGCTATGAAAGGCGACTGATCGATCCGTTCGGGTTCTCCGTATTCGCGGATTGGGGAAAGGTGGGGCTGAACCCCGGTGAGCTCGATTTCGACCACTTGAAGCACAGCATCGGTGTGGGCTTCTCGCTACGACTCGGCGGCAGAGCGGTGGTGGAATTTTCGATCGCGTGGGGCGGCGGCGAGGGCAGCCACACGTACGCGACGGGCAATACGAACAACGCGATCGGATTCGGGGCACGTGCAGCTGGCACCGTCGGTCTTCGGGGTGTCTTTTAGAGGAAGAGATCGACGGAACCCATCGCCAACACACTTGGTGTAGGGTGAATGCGACTCGGCGCCTGACGGGGAGTCAGTCGATAACGGGATTCGAACCCCGTGTTTCCACGCCGTCGCGCTCTTTTGCCCGCAAATCAATCAGCTGCGGCGTGTTGAGTCAACGAGCATCGGGACGGGACGGAAATCTAACGCGCGCTCCCGACGCAGCGGACGGATGAAGGCACGAGGCGGACCGAGTCGATTGGTGGCGGGCCGAGCCCGCTGGGAAGGTGCTATCGTGGAGGCCGGCACGACGGCCGCTGTGAGGCGAGGTCGTTGACGTGCCGGGCGCGATCTTCGCTGGGAGGAGGTGAGACTGATGCGGTTCACGCGGATCACCGTCGACCCCCGACAGATGGGCGGCGTCCCCTGCATCCGCGGTCTGCGGATGCCGGTCGCCACCGTTGTCGGCATGGTCGCCGACGGCATGACCGTCGATGAAATCCTGAAGGAACACCCGACACTCGAGGCCGAAGATGTCAGCGAGGCCCTGCAGTACGCCGCTGAGGCTGTCCGCGAGCGCATGATTCCCCTCGACGCGTGAACTTCCTGATCGACAACGCGCTGTCGCCCCGGGTGGCGGCCGAACTCCGCGCTGCTGGGGACGACGCGATCCACGTTCTCGACTACGGAATGCACGCGGCAACCGACGAAGCCGTCTTTGAGCGCGCTGCGGTCGAATCCCGCGTCGTCGTGTCGGCAGACACCGACTTCGGCACCCTGCTGGCCTTGCGCGAAGCCATTTCGCCGTCTGTGATCCTCTTCCGGGCCGCCTCACTCAGGCGCGCTCATGACCAGGTCGCTTTGATCCTCAGGGCCTTGCCGTCGATCGACACGGCGCTTCAACGTGGTGCGATCGTCATTCTCGAGCGCCATCGCCTTCGCCTCCGAGACCTGCCGATCACGCGTCGGCGCGAGGAGGACATCTAAAAACCCGTCAACACCTGGATTCCGGCCTTGGGTGAGTGGCGTCGTCAGCAGGAACAGGGCGTGGTCTCGACCAACTGCAGAACGGCAGCCGCATCCAGCCGACGCCGATATCGAACGACCCGGGCCCCTGATGGGAGATCCGCCTCCGCGCAGTTGCGGCCTTCGTCGATGCAGAGGATCAGGTTGGATAGCCGAGCGCTTCGATAGAGCGCAAGCTTCCGCTTCACGTAGTCTGGTGTCCAGAAGCCCACGATCTCCAGGAGCCACCGGCGCGCCTGATCGGAGCGATGCTGGACCGCGAAGTCGGGAAAGATCAGCGTGCCGATGGCAGCGATCGGCTCTGGCTCGCGGATCACATCCCACGCAGGTGCGAGCCGTCGAAACTCCCGGGCAAAACGCTCCTCCAGGAGGCTGTCGTATCGGCGCGGCGCACTGGAGGGAAAGATCGGATCACCAGTTCCGAGTTGCAGCGTGAGACGGCGCCCGTGGAAGACGCATTCTGCCAGCAGGCGGAAGCGTGGACACCACGCCAGGAGGGGCACGAGCTCGCCGAGGGCCCGACCGTAGAGGCGGGTATTGCGAAACAGCGCAAACGGTCCCGAGAGTTCCACCATAGCGCTGGCTTCGCCGGATCGCCTGGCGAGCGTGCATATCAGCCCGCGCCACTTCGCATGGCGGACCAGCACGCGCGTGTTCCCCTCCACCTCGATCCTTACGACGGTCGCGCGGAAGAGCATCGCCTGAACCACGGCGAGATTGCATCGAAGTGCCAGCTCCACCGCCGACAGCGGCGGCGCCGGCGCCGCGACGAGTCGTTCGCCGGGCAGGTCCCCGAACAGCGACTCTTGAAGATCCTCTCGGCTCACGCCCAAGGAGGCGGCGACTGCGGCCCAGACGGCTTGTGGAAGGGCCGATGTGCGCGCCGCTTCCCCGAAGACATGCGCTCGCGCTCGCCTGGGCGGCACCGCCGACTTCCGCTCGCGGGGCCGGAGTCTCCCGAGAACCTGGATGGCGAGTCTGAGCTTCTGCGGAGGGCTCTCGCACGGCAGTGGGTCACGCAGCCGCGCCTCCAGCTCACGTTGCGGCCGTCCGATGAACCGTTGATGCTCCTCGAGGAGAACCCGAAGCCAGGGGTGGTCATGTTCCCCGAGGAAGTGAGGCACCGCGAGGGTTCCGGCCACGCTATAGCTGAGCAGATCGGCGGATAACAAGGCCCTGGCGTCTCCGGCGCGCTTGACCGACTTCGATGGTATTCCGCGTAACAAGCTCATACACCGCGGCACGCTTGCCCTCGGTCGGCCGCAGCAACCGACCCACTCGCTGCACATGCTCACGCTCCCCGAGCGCGCCACCCACAACCACGGCGACGTCGGCGTCAGGGACGTCGAGGCCCTCGTTGAGCACCCGCGCCGACACGAGCGTCCGGAGGTCTCCGTTGCGGAAGCGCTCCAGCACGTCATCACGCTCTGGGCGGCTGATGTCGCACGTCAGCGGCATGACGAGGTGTTCGCGGGCGATGGCATACGCCGTTTCGTTGTCGGCGGTGAAGATCAGCACCCGGGAATGCCGATGGCGCACGAGCAGAGATTCCAGCGCTCGCCGTTTGGCATGTGTGAAGGCGAGAAGCCGTCGCATCTGCCGCCATGCTGAGAGAGCACGACGGCCCTCGGGGGTACGAGCAGCGTGGTGGGTGAAGTCCGCCCAGCTCCCGTCCGGAGCTAACCGGCGGAACTCAGCATGGGCGCTGGTGAACAGTGCCGCCAGGCTCGTGTACGCACGGCGTTCCTCGGGAGTGAGGTCCAGATACAGCGTGATCGAATCAAAGCTAGCAAGAAATCCTCCCGCGAGATCAGCGATAGCGAGCTCGAAGACGGTCGCTCCCACGAGCTCGGCTAGGCGGGCCGTCACACCGGGGTCGCGTGTTGGTGTCGCCGTAAGACCGAGGCGAGCGACCGCGATCGTCATCTCGAGCGTCTCATCTCGAAGTCCACCGCCGAAGTGGTGAACTTCATCGACGATGACGAGCTCGAAGCGGTCCCCGAGCTGATCCATGTGCCGATACGCACTCTCGAACGTGGCGATCGTCAACGGCGCCCACCGGCGCACGCCATCGCCATAGCACCCGACAGGACCACGATACAGAGCCCCGATCTCCCGGAGCCATTGATCGAGCAGGACCCGAGTCGGAACCAGACACAAGGCACTCAGCCGCGTCCGGTGCATGGCGGCGAGAGCCAGCCGCGTCTTGCCGCTCCCAGTCGGGAGAGCAACGACGCCACGGCGTTGCCCCAGCTCCCACGCAGAGAGTGCGGCCTCCTGATAAGGCCTGAGGTCAACCTCGGACCACAGCTCCTGCGTCGGCGATACGGGCTCAGGAATATCTTGGAATCCCGTGCGGCTCTGAAGAAGCCAGCGCTTCAGGGCCGGATACTTGCTGGCGGACGCCCTGTAGACATGGACACGAGGGTCCCAGAGGACGCCCGGGGCCTCGGCGAGATCCAGATCCTTCGGCGGATCCGTCAGCACGATGGTCCCGCGGTCGAATTGCAACCTCATGGCCAGCGCCTCTCCGGTCGATCTCCGGCTTGTCGGGTGGTCGTGCCGCTGAACACTTTGATACCCACGACCACGACCCACGCCAATGCCCAAAGATGGATACGTCTGTGCGCCGATGTTGGGCCCGGGCATGGCGCGCCCGGTGATGCCGCGGCACCATCGGGGCTCCATTCACTGGAGGCGAGGCGGGCGCCGTCGAGGTCGAGTTCGACTCTCGACGCGCTGTCACCCTCTTACGGTTATGTTCTCTAGGACGCCGAGCGCCGGGGCGGGAAAAGTGCTAGCCGCGCCCGATCCTCAGGGACTTTGGCCTGGTCGGCATCAGAGCCTTCGAGTACAAGGAGGCAGGCGGGCGGGAGCTCGCTCTCGACAGTCCCGACGCATGAGGAATCACGAATGCGCCCACGACACCCTTTCAGATATCGACCGATGCAGCGACGCCGAGATCCTGGCCCGATTAAACGACTCGCTCCATGCCGCTCGGGCTGAGACCGAGGGCCGCCAGCATGTGGTCGTCGAGATCCCACGAGGATACCCGCAGCTCGATTACTCCGCCCCGGCTGGCCAGTGGGTGCCTCGAGGCGCGGTCCTTCGTTGCCTCATCGACGAGAACCCAGAGGGCGAGCCCGTCATCTACATCGATGATCACGCGCTCTCGCTCCAAGAGTTCGCATTTCCTTGAGGGGCTCACTGTCGCAGGTCCTGGGACCCGCTCACGTGGCGCTCGCCCGGCCGTCGAGCGGAAAGCGTGATTGTAGTCTGGACGGCGTCTCGGGACAAAGTTACATATCTCGTCAAAGCCCCGGCTGGCGTCCTGGCAGGTTCACGCTGCGCTCGCACGTGTGACGGCATGGCTCGGCGAACTCACCGCGACAACCGACGGGCGTGCAAACGGCGCAACGTTTCCTCGGCGAGCGGCATGAGCGCCTCGTCCGGGAACGGATAGACCGAGCTGATGTTGATCTCGCAGAGCACGTAGGTATCTTCGCCGGCCGCGTCCTTCGGCCCGTACATGAAGTCAGCATCCCAAATGACCGGCAGCTCTCCGGGGTCGATCGACAGCACGCGACACATCTCGGGCAGCCACTCACACTCGAGCCGGTTCTTCAGCTTCTGGAAGTCGGGGCGCGTCGGCGGGTAGTAAAGCCGCGGTCCGGGCTGCGGCGCATCGGCCGGCGCGGCATCGGGCGCCGCCGGATACAGCGCATTGATGAGCTGCTCGCCAAAGCCCGCCAGGCGATCGCGCACCTGGTAGCAACGCACGATCCCGTCGGTGAGCCGCGGCTGATAAACCTGGTCGATGATGCGGCCGTCGTCCTGGAAATATTGAGCGCAGCGCGCGACGAACTCATCCAACGACTCTTCGGATTCCTGGCTGCCGCGCAGCGCGGGGCGTACGCGAACGCGTGCCGCGGATGCGCGCGGGTTAACCGCTTCTACCTTCCAGACACCGATGCCGCCGTTGCCACGATTTTGCTTCAGCACGCGCGGCTTGCCTTCGGCGAGGCACTGCGGTAACTCGCGGCGGAATTGCTCCAATGTCGCATAGAGACGTGTGTCGGTGCCCCAGCTCATGTTGCGCGTCCGATAGAGCACTTCCTTCGTGCCCATTTTCAGAATCAAGTCCGGATGCGAACTCACGAACACACCGTGGCTTGCCACATCACGCAGGATCGGATCGAGCTTCGCGCGGTTGCCGTCCTTGCGGACCGGATCGACCCGGACGAGCACACCGTCGACCCCCAGTAACTGCTCCCGCACCTCGTCGGCGACCTCGTCGGCGTAGCTCGCAGCCTCGACGTCGAGGCCGACGTCGCGTAGCGCCTTCGCGATGCTGCCGAGCCGCGTTTCCTCGAGCTTCACTGTCGCACGGGTGCTCGGATCGCCGGCGAACATCATCGCCACTCGATACTTGCGCTCGCTCATGCCATGAGCCCTCCCTTCGCGAAAGCACGTTGTCACTGCATCGAACGCTCGACAAGGGGCCGACGCGGGTGGCGCGGACATCGGCCGTGCCGAGCTGTTGCACTCGTCCGCCACGCGCGCTTGCCCTCGCCACCGATCTGGACATACGACCAGTCATGGCCAACTGCCACCTACGCACGCTGAACGTAGTCGTCCAGGAGCGACGGTGGGCTTATCGCGTTTAGCAACATTACGGACCCGGTGGTGGGCTCACAGTACTGGTCGCATGCCCCACGGCCCGTGAGCCAAGGGGCCGGCTGCAGATCGCGGCCAAGCGGGCAGCGTAAATTACGAAGCCGAAGATGAGCAACGTTGGCGCACAGGCGCATCGCCGGCGAGACGGGCTTCCGTGCCGGATAAAGGTGTTTGGGCCGCGAAGCACCTTCGAAGGTTTTCGCCGAACTCGCGAGTCACTTCGCCAGTGTGCCTGTGACCTCCAGGTCGGCGAACTCGGTGACGGAATCCGCCTTGGTCCACAATCCGACCCAGCCGCCCGCGAACGTCTTGTCCTCGTGATCGAGGAGCGGCGCGCCATCGAGATAGGCCTGGATCTTCGGTCCCGTCGCGACAACACGAATCGAGTGCCACGACCCGAGACTGGGTTCCGTCACTCGTGAGGACGCGATCGTGCTGCGCTTGCCGTTCACGATCGTATAGAGCCGAAAGTTATTCTCGAGGGCGTTCGCACGGACCAAATAATAGTTGCGGCCGTCCCGTGCCCGAAAGATGACGCCGCCGCTGGCGTCCTCCTTCCCCGAAATCGGTCGGAAGCGGACGGAGACGTCGACGTCGCCAAACTTCTGGTCCTCGAGCACGGCGACGGCCCATGGTTGCGTTTCCACGGTCTGCGCGAGGACTTGCCGCCCACCCGACGCGCGCCGTACCCACAGGCCGGCCGCGAACTTCCACTTCGGATTCTCGAGCCCGAGATCGTATTTCATTGAAGCCCTCTCCTCTGCGGCCATGGCGAACGTCGTCATCATGAGCAGCAATGCGCTGATGAGCTTCATGGGGCCTCCTATGTCGTTCAATCCAGTCGCTCGATGACGACCTTCCAGTCGTCGCCGCGCACCAGGGTCACCTCGGCAACGGGCCGGCCGTTGTCGAGACTGGGCATTGAGCTCACGGCGCGGTACCCGGCATTGGCCTTGACCGCCTCCGCGGTGACCTCGGCCAGCGGGCGTCTCGCCCGATCCATCGCCGCCTTCTGGGCCTGCGCCGCCGCCAGATCTCCACCGTCGCTGAGCGTCTCCACCCTGACGACCACGCCTGCGCTGTAGTCGACGATGACCTCCATGAAGCCCTCTCCCGAAGAAGAGCCGGCCTTCGAGGTGTAGACCGAGAGCTCGAACGCGCCGTCGTCGATCTCGTACTTCGCCGACAACGGTGTGCCCTCACTCGCGCTCACGACGAGGCCGCTCTCGAGCGGCAGCCACGCACCCTGCAGCGCCTGGGTCAGCCGGCCCCGCCCATCGCCCGGGGCCGGCTGCGCCAGGACCAGAACGGCGCTCGCCCCCAACAGGCTCGACACGATGACCGCGATCCCGATCCCTTGTCTCATGCTGCGCCTCCTTGCATCCGGTGTTCGTCCCGCCTGGCGCCGATGATCATCACGTTCCGATCGAGGCGCTACTGAAGAGTCCCTGACATTCGTGTCAGGTGCGTCGGCGGCGCGCAGCCGATATAGTCGTGCGGAATGCGCGTGCTCATCGTCGAGGACGAGAAGAAGGTCGCGAAGGCACTCCGAGAAGGCCTCGAGGCGGAGCATTACGCCGTTCGGGTCGCCTCGTCGGGCGAGGAGGGTTTCTTCCTCGTCAACCACGAGACATTCGACTGCGTGGTCCTGGATCTCATGCTTCCCCATCGTGACGGGCTCGAGATCCTGGCGACCGTACGCAAGCGCGGGCTGCAGACGCCCGTGCTTATCCTCACCGCCAAGGACACGGTGAGCGATCGCGTGCGCGGGCTCGACAGCGGAGCCGACGACTACCTCGTGAAGCCATTCGCCATCCCGGAGCTGCTCGCACGCATCCGCGCGCTCCTCCGCCGCGGACGCTCGGATCAGGTGCTCAAGCTCCAGCACGAGGACCTGGAAATGGACCTCGTGACGCGCAAGGTCACCAGGGCGGGACAGACGCTCGAGCTGACGGTGAAGGAGTTCGAGATCCTCGAGTATCTGCTTCGGCATGTCGGCCGCGTCGTCTCGCGCGAGATGCTCACGCGCGACGTGTGGCACATCGCGGCCCGCGCGACCCCACTCGACAACGTCATCGACGTGTCGATCGCGCGCCTGCGCCGCAAGATCGACGATCCATTCCCGGCGAAGCTGCTCCACACGGTCCGCGGCGTCGGATTCGTTCTTCGTCGAGAGCGCGAATGAGGATCGCCGCGCCGACGGTGCGCGCCCGTCTCACGCTGTGGCACGCGGCGGCGTTGACGCTCGTCATCTGTGTCTTCGCAGTGGGCGTCTTCGTCTTCGTCAGGGCTCGGCTGTATAGCACGCTCGATGAGCAGATTCGTGAGGACCTGGCGACCATCGACAAGGTCTACCGCGAGGAGACGGGCGACCTGGGGGAGCTCGCCCTGCGCATGGGCACGAGGTTCGAGGTCGCCGAAGGCTCGACCGTGATCTATCGCACGGCGGGGTGGCCACCGACCGGAGCGACGCCGTTTCGCCGGGGCACGACGGCCGACGCCGCCCATCGCATCACCGCGGCTCGCGACGAGAGGCCGGTCCGCCAGACGCTGTGGACGCTCGCCGTCATCATGGCGACGACGATTCCCTGTGCCGTCGCCCTGGCGATCGCCGGCGGGTATCTCCTGGCTGGCCGCATGCTGGCGCCGGTCGGGGCCATGGCGGACTCGGCGCGCCGGATCACGGCTGAATCCCTCGGCGCCCGGCTGCCGATGGCGAATCCCGGGGATGAATTCGGCCGTCTCGCGAGCGTCTTCAACGAGACCTTGTCTCGCCTCGACGCGGCCTTCGAGCAGCTCCGCCGCTTCACGGCCGACGCCTCGCACGAGCTTCGCACCCCGCTCACCGCCATCCGCAGCGTCGGAGAAGTTGCGCTCCAGCGGTCGCTGACCGCGGAGGGCTACCGTGAGGTGATCGGAAGCATGCTCGAGGACGTCGACCGGCTCACGCGCCTCGTCGAGAATCTCCTCTTGCTGACGCGAGCGGAGGCGGGACGAATTCTGCTGACTCGAGCCACCGTCGACCTGGGCGAGCTCGTCGCCGGCGTTTCGGACAGTCTCCGGGTGCTCGCCGAGGAGAAGAACCAGGAATTGACGGTGGAGCTTGCGGACCCGGTCGCCGCGGATTGTGACGCCGCCGTCCTGCGCCAGGGCATCACGAACCTGTTACACAACGCCATCAAATACACGCCGCGCATGGGTCTGATCCGCGTCGCCGCGACGTCGACCGTGACCGGCGATGCGGTGATCGAAGTTCAGGACTCGGGTCCCGGCATCCCCCCTCCAGATCAGCAGCGAGTCTTCGAGCGCTTCTATCGTGTGGACCATGCCCGGTCGAGAGATTCCGGCGGCAGCGGACTCGGTCTGGCGATTGCCCGCTGGGCGGTGGAAGCGAACGGAGGGCGGATCGAGCTCGAAAGCGTCGAGGGCCGAGGCGCGCTGTTCCGGGTCGTCCTACCTCGTTCCTGACAAAAACGTCAGGATCTGGAAGGCTCAGGCATGGCTAAACTCCGCACCACAAGGAGATCGCCATGGCGACCCAGACGATCGACGCGACGCGCGCAGGTGAGCCGAAGGAGATCGCGGCCACGCTGTTCCAGCTTGGCGCGACTTCGTACGGTGGCCCCGCCATCATGGGCTTCATGCAGGCCGAGCTTCAGGAGCGACGGAAGTGGGTGTCCAAGGAACGGTTCCTCGAAGGCCTGGCGGTGGCGAACATGGTGCCCGGCGCCACGGCGACCCAGCTCGGAATCTTCCTCGCGTACGCCCGGGGTGGCTGGTGGGGTGGCCTGCTCGGCGGAGTCTGCTTCGTGTTACCCGCGTTCGTCATCATGCTCGCGCTGACGATCGCGTACGCGTATCTCGGCGTCACGCCATTGGCGCGCAGCGCTCTGTATGGTCTCGGCCCGGTGGTCGTTGGACTGTTCGCTATCGCGCTCTATCGCCTCGGTAAGACGGCGGCGAGTACCGTGCCAGAGGCGATCATCGGCATCGCGGCCGCTGGAGCATTGGTGACGTCCCGACTGGGAATTGTTGCGATCCTGGTCCTCGCCGGCTGCGCCGGTCTGTTCGTGTTCCATCGCGGTCCCTCCGCTGCCCGCACGCGCGCGGTTGCAGCGCTCCTCTTCGTCGCCGCGCTTTCCATCGCCCTGTGGATGTCGGCGTCCCCTTCCGTCGCGGCAGATGCCGGCTGGACGCCGAACCCGAAGAGCCTCGTTCACCTCGGCCTGTTCTTCCTCAAAGTGGGCGCCTTCACGATCGGCGGCGGGCTGACGATGATCGCGTTCATCCAGGACCAAGTCGTCGGCCAGTTCGGATGGCTGACGCCACGGGAGTTCGTCGACGGACTGGCTCTGGGGCAGCTGACTCCCGGCCCTGTCCTGATGATTGCGGCCTATGTCGGCTACAAGCTCGCCGGTATCGGCGGAGCGATCGTGGCTGCGTCGGCGGCTTTCCTGCCATCTTTCGTAATCATGCTGGCCATTCTGCCCGTGCTGGATCGTGTCAGACAGATGGCCTGGGTGAAAGCCACGATGAAGGGCATGGCTCCGGCCGTGATCGGCGTGCTGGCCGTTTCGTTGATCCGACTTTCTCCAGCGGCAGTTCCGGATCCGTTCGCGCTGTTGATCCTGATCGGGACCATTGCCGCCACGCTGGCGCTCCGAGTCGGCGCGTTCAAAGTGATGATCGGCGGCGCGGTCCTCGGCGTCCTCCGCAGTCAGCTCCCCGTCTCACTGCTCACACGTCACTTTTGACTGTTCGTCCCACGAAAGAGCACGCTCCACGAGACTGGGCTCGAGCTCACGCCGACGTCTGCAGCTCCGCGCCAACCTGGTCCAGCCAGACTCGCATACCCATCTCGCGGTACATCGTGGCCGCGGCGGTCAGATGCTGTCGAGCTTGCTCCAGCTGGGCACCTTCCGCAGCAGCTTGGCGAGACGGAAATGACAGTGGGCAGCGAGGGGACGCATGGCGCTGGGCCAGGCTCAGGGCCTCGTGTGCACGCCGCTCAGCATCGTAGACCCGACCTTCGAGCAAGAGTGCTTCGCCGAGCCAGGCGAGCTGCATCGCACGCCCGACCCCCATCGAGCTCATCGTGGTCGCCGATCGCACGACCTCCTCGAGAAATTCCCGGCCCTGCTCCAGGCGTCCAGAGAGCACCAACGCGTATCCGAGACGTCCAAGGACTGCCCGGGGGTTGGAGCTTCCACGCGTCAACGACGACGCGCGCGCGCTCGAGGGCTTCGATCGAGGCGTCGTAGTCACCCTATGCGAGAGACAGGCCGCCGATCCCCGTCAGGGTCTCGGCGAGCGTGAATGGGTGATCGGCGCGTTCTGCGATCCTGAGCGCCTGCAGAGCGTGTGATCGCGCCTCGACGAACCGCCCCAGGCTCGTGAGGGTCAGGGCCAGCCCGAGAAGCTTGCGTGCCTCTTCAGGGTCGCGATCCGCCAAGAGCTCCATCGAGCCCTTCAGATCCGCGAAGAGCATCGTGGCCTGCTTGCGCTCGCCTTCCAGCGCGCCTCGCGAGCCGAGAATCTTCTCAGCCAGATACTGCGGCGTATACGCCTCAGGGGAACGGAACTTCGGCTCGTCGGCCCCGCGGTCAGCGCTCGGCCGCAGCCGCCGCAAAACTTCTCGTTGCTCTCGTTGGAGAAACCGCAGAACGGGCACGGCGTGGCAGCGGTAGGCCGCATTCGCTGCAGAAGCGGCGGCCCTCGCGATTGTCAGCGCGACACCGTTCACAACGTGCATTCCGTAGTCGAGAACGTGGATCGCGTCGTGCCCGGCAGCACGGAGTTCGGCCGCCACCCGGGGCGACAGCGCGTTGTCGATCAGGAAGTTCACGCGTCGAGGGGAATCATGCGCTCGCGGACGGCCTCAGCCGCGTACTGCAGGGCCTCGCTGACATCTTCGGCCTCGTTCGAGCTATGGATCACGCCCTGGGATGCCGAGCTGGAGCTGTTGCGGGCGGCGACGCTGAACTAAGGATCACAACCCTTGACTTTACCCGTACGCCAGCTTTAGGTTCGCCCCAATGTCCCAGGTGAGACCGGGCGCAACACCAAGAGATACCGCACATATGTGATTCTTGCATGAACCGCCGATCGTATCGTGAGCATTCGGCTTCTCGTCCGAGAAGAGGAGGTGGTTTCCGTTTCGGGGACTACTGGCCTTGCAGCTCACCACCAGGCGGGAGGGTACGATGCAGTCGCAGCACCGTGCGTTGGCTTTCGAGGTCCTGATAGGCTTCGCGGTGGTCCTTGGAGTTGGCATCGGCGGTGTGTCCGCCCAGACGACCGATCCACGAATGGGCACGTGGAAGCTCAACGTGGCGAAGTCCCAGTTCAGTCCGGGTCCGCCACCCCAGAGTCTTACGGTGAAGGTTGAGCCGTCGGGCCAAGGGGAGAAAGTTTCTACCGAGGGCGTCAATGCCGACGGGACACGCACAGCAACCCAGTACACGGCGAATTTCGACAGCAAGGACTATCCGCTGACGGGCTCCGCAGTCGCGGACACGGTTTCATTGAAGCGAATCGACGGGCGGACCACCGACCGCACCGACAAGAAAGCCGGTTCGGTCGCGCAAACCCTCAAACGGGTCGTTTCTCAAGATGGCAAGACGATGACCGTCACAGTGAAAGGGAAGAACGCTCAGGGTCAAGACGTGAACAACACCCTAGTGTTCGAGAAGCAATAAAAGAGTCGCGTCAAAACGCGTGCGAGACGTCAGGGGGCATACGATGGCCTCAACGCTCTCGCACGTGTCCTGGACGCGCCGCCACCTACGTGGACAAGATCCTCAAGGGCGCCAAGCCTGCCGACCTCCCCATCGAGCAGCCCACCAAGTTCGAGTTGGTCATCAACCTCAAGACTGCCAAGGCGCTCGGGCTGACGATCCTGCAGATGTTGCTACAGCGGGCGGATCAAGTGATCGAATGATGAACGGCGGCCGAGCCTCCAATAGGCCGGAGTTTCGCGTTCTCGCATCCCGGCCGCTGAAGCCCGCATGTGGGCCGACAGTGTTCGATGCCAGAAAGGGAAAGACCATATGGCTCTCACCGTAGCTGCGCCAAGCCTTGAGTACGTCGGTACGTACGACGCGAAGCTGAAGCCGCCACTCCAGGCCGGCGGCCCATTCGGGACGCGCATGATCTTTGAGGTGCTCGGCGGCGATTTCTATGGCGCGTCGGGAGAACGGGGCACGCTACTGACCGGCGGTGCTGACTGGCTACTTATAGGACAGGACGGTTGGGGACGGCTGGACGTTCGTGCGCAGGTGCAGATGTCGGACGGAGCGATTCTATACGTTCAGTACTACGGCCTGATTGAA
>Ga0209689_1001233_pt1 | contig 19050 bp, 16 predicted proteins | sample GraSoiAngelo_149_FD_187119 | JGI IMG/M metagenome (GOLD analysis project Ga0209689, IMG submission 187119) | Grasslands soil microbial communities from the Angelo Coastal Reserve, California, USA - 14_1009_09_30cm (SPAdes) (version 2) | ecosystem: Environmental > Terrestrial > Soil > Grasslands ... | reverse complement strand
GCCTGCTTCTTCGCCGAAGCGGTTCGCTTAGCCACGCGCCATCACCAGGAGGGAGTCAACCATCACGGACATAGGATTATAGGGGCCAGTGGAATTCGAGCTCAGCGGCCGGCGCCCGAGGGTGCATCCGGACGCCTACATCGCACCAACCGCGGTCCTCATCGGCGACGTCGAGGTGCATAAGGGCGCGAGCGTGTGGTTCGGCGCGGTCCTGCGAGGCGACGACTCGAAGATCACCATCGGCGAGGGCGCGAACATCCAGGACAACGTGACCATTCACTGCGCGGAAGATCTGCCGACGACCGTCGAGAAGAACGCCAGCGTCGGCCACGCCGCGGTGCTCGAGGGCTGCATCGTCGAGGAGGGCGCGCTCGTCGGGATGGGCGCCACGATGCTGCAGCGGAGCCGCCTCGGCAAGGGCTCGATGCTCGCCGCCGGCGCCGTCCTGCAGGAAGGCAAGCACATCCCACCCGGCCAGCTCGCCGCCGGCGTCCCCGCCACCGTCAAGAAGCCGATCGACGGTTCATCCAGCAACTGGGTCGGCACCACCGCGCAGCACTATCAAGACCGCGCGACGAGGTATCGGGCGGAGCTCAAGGCGATCCAATCGCGTTGACGATCGCGCTGCCCGCGCGCGCCAAGCTGAATCTCGACCTCGAGGTCCTGGGCCGCACCGCGGATGGATTCCACGAGCTGCGTACGACGTTCCAGGCGATCGACCTGCACGACCTTCTCGAAATCGACCGAGCGGACGAAACCGAGCTCACGACCTCTGGCCTCGAGATAAGCGACCACGACAACTCAGTGCTTAAAGCTCACGAGGCGCTGGAACAACAGATGAAGCGCAAGCTGCCCGCACGCATCCACCTCCACAAGCGCATTCCACCTGGCTCCGGTATGGGGGGCGCAAGCTCCGACGCAGCCGCGACACTGAGGGCCTTGAAAACGATGTTCGCGCTGGAGATCGACCTCAGGCCAGTCGCCGAAGAGCTCGGCTCCGACGTCCCCTTCTTCTTGAAGGGCGGCCGGGCGCGCGCACAGGGCCGCGGCGAGCAGGTGACCCAGCTCACAGACGAACCCGTGTGGTTCGCCATAGCGTGGCCCGGCATCGAGCTCGCCACCGGCGATGTGTACCGGGCCTGGGACGAAGTGAAAGGCGAAGGACCAAACCACCTGAGAAAAGCGGCCGAGCACGTGGAGCCGCGCCTGAAAGAATTCGCGCAGCGCCTCGGCGAAGGCTGGCGGATGACCGGCAGCGGCTCCGCGTTCTTCAAGAGAACGGAAACCCCGCAACAGGCCAGGGAATCGATCAGGAGCCTCGGCGCGTGGACCACCGTCGCCCGCACGGTCGCGATTTGGTAGCGATGGCGTGATCCGGAAGACCGCCGCCGTGCTGGCGGGCAAGGCGACCGGCACGCTCAGCCGCATCACAAGGCGCGGCGGCGGCACCACGCTGCCCGGCGACGTCGCGCGCGTCATCGACCCCAAGATCCTCACCCTTCTCACCCAGGACCTGACACACGGCTCGATCGTCATCACCGGCACCAACGGCAAGACGACGACCGCGCGACTTGTCAGCTGGCTGCTCGAAGGCGCAGGCCACAAGGTGGTGGCCAACCGGGCCGGCGCCAACCTCATCTTCGGCGCCACCGCTGCCGCCCTCAACAAGGCAGGGCCGGACGGCAGGCTGCGCGCCGACTGGGGCGTGTTTGAGATCGACGAGGCGAGCCTGCCCAGGGCCATCGATGAGATCCAGCCCAGGGCCACGGTCGTGTTGAATCTCTTCCGCGACCAGCTCGACCGCTACGGCGAGCTCGAATCCATCGCCAGGAAGATCGAGCAGGCGCTGGCCACTCTCCCCGAAACAGCCCGCCCGGTCCTGAACGCCGACGACCCGAGAGTCGCCGAGATCGGCCTCAGCCTCCCGCGACCGCCGCTCTGGTACGGCCTCGACGATCCATCGGTTGCAAGCAAAACGCTTCCTCACGCCGCCGACGCCCGCACCTGCCCCAGGTGCGGCGCGAGCCTCATCTTCGACGCCGTGTACGTCGGCCACGACGGTGTCTATCGCTGCCCCAACAACGACTTCGCAAGGCCGGAGCCCGAGCTGAAGGCCACCGACATCAAGCTCGACGGCTTCGACAGCCTCGCCCTGACGATCAAGGGAACGCGAATCGAGATGCCGCTCGGCGGTCTCTACAACTGCTACAACGTCCTGGCCGCATACGCGACGGCGTGCAGCCTCGGCCTCGAACCCGGCTACATCGCCGAAAGACTGCGCACGTTCAAGGCCGCGTTTGGCCGCCAGGAGCGAGTCGAGTTTCGCGGTCGCCATCTCGTCCTCGTGCTGAGCAAAAACCCTGCGGGCTTCAACGAAACAGTGCGCACCGCGGTAGACCTCGCCGGCGGCAAGAACTTCATCATCGGCCTCAACGACCGCAAGGCCGATGGCACCGACGTCTCGTGGATCTGGGACGTCGACTTCGAGCAGCTGAAAGGCCGGGCCGATCTCGTCATCCCCGCGGGCGTGCGCGCCTACGATCTCGCTGTCCGCCTCAAGTACGCGGGCGTCAAGGCCGAGGAGCCGCAGACCGACCCGGGCAAAGCGCTCGACCTCTTGATCAAGAACACCAACGAGGGCGACCTCGCCTACCTCCTGTGCACCTACACCGCGATGCTCGACCTGCGAGGCGAGCTGGTGAGGCGCGGTTGGGCGCAGCCATACTGGGAAACGTGAAGCTCACCGTCGGCTGGCTCTACCCCGACCTGATGAACATCTACGGCGACCGCGGCAACATCCTCACCCTGCTGAAGCGGGCCGAGTGGCACGGCCTCGAACCAAACCTGGTCGAGCTCGGCCGCGGCCCGGCGCCGAGCGAGATGGACGACGTCGACATCTTCTTCTTCGGCGGCGGCCAGGACCGCGAGCAGGCCCTCATCTACGACGACCTCAGGGAGTTCAAACACGAGCCGCTGCAAAGAGCCGTCGAACAGAATGGCGCGCAGGTGCTCGCGGTGTGCGGCGGCTACCAGCTCCTCGGCCACTACTACCAGACGGCGGACGGCCAAAAATTCGATGGCATCGGCATGATCGACGTCACAACGCAAGCGGGCAAGAAGCGCTTCATCGGCGACGTCGTCGTCAGGACCGAGATCGACACACTCACCCCGACGAGCCTCGTCGGTTTCGAGAACCACAGCGGCCGCAGCTTCCTCGGATCGCAGTCCAGGCCGCTCGGCAAGGTCATGGTCGGCCACGGCAACAACGGCTCTGATGGGACCGAAGGCGCGGTGCAGGGCAACATCACCGGGACCTACCTGCACGGATCACTTCTGCCGAAGAACCCGCACCTCGCCGACTACCTGATCGGCAGGGCCCTCAAGCGACGGGGCGACGGCGCCCTTTCCCACCTCGATGACTCGGCGGAGCTGGCCGCGCACGGCTGGATCCTGCAGCGCGCACAGCGGCGCTAGGCCGCAACCCGTTTCCGTTCGCTGACGCGACCGGGCCGCGCGGCGCCAGCGCTTCGCGCAAGACCTGGTCGATCGACTCGACCATCACGAACTTCATCTCCTTGCGCAGGTCGGCGGGGATGTCGTCGAGGTCGGCCTCGTTGCGGTTCGGCATCAGGATGCGCCGCAAACCGGCGCGGTGCGCGCCCAGCACCTTCTCCTTGATGCCGCCAATCGGCAGCACGCGCCCGCGCAGCGTGATCTCGCCTGTCATCGCGACATCGTCGCGCACCGGCCGCCCGGTGAGGATCGACGCCATGGCGATCAGCACCGTGATACCCGCCGACGGCCCTTCTTTCGGCTGCGCGCCCGCGGGCACATGGACGTGGATGTCGTTCTTGTCGAACAGCGTCGGGTCGATCCCGATGTCCGCAGCGCGCGCCTTCAGGTAGGACAGGGCCGCAGCTCCCGACTCGCGCATCACCTCGCCCAGCTGCCCCGTCATCTTCAGCTCGCCCTTGCCGGGCGTCAGCGCGGCCTCGACGAAGATGATCTCGCCGCCGGTCGGCGTCCACACCAACCCGGTCGCGATGCCGGGCCGGTCGATGCGCTCAGCGACGTCGTCGTAGAAGCGGCGCTTGCCCAGCGCGGCGCGCACCTTCTTCACGTCGTCGACCTGCTTCATCTTCTTGCCCGACGCGATGTCCGCCACGTCGCGCCGGATCACAGAAGCGATCTCTCGCTCCAGGTTGCGCACGCCCGCCTCGCGCGTGTACTCGCGGATGATCAGCCGCACCGCCGCCTCGGACATCAGGATCTCGTCCGGTCGCAGCCCGTGCGCGTTCACCTGCTTCGGCACGAGGAAGCGCTCGGCGATCTGCACCTTCTCCTCCTCGGTGTAACCGGAGAGGTGCAGCACCTCCATGCGGTCGCGCAGGGCGGGCGGGATGGTCTCGAGCGAGTTGGCGGTGGTGATGAACATCACCTTCGAAAGGTCGAACGGCACATCGAGATAGTTGTCGCGGAAGTCCTTGTTCTGCTCCGGGTCGAGGACCTCCAGCAGCGCTGACGAAGGGTCACCGCGCCAGTCGGCGCCGATCTTGTCGACCTCGTCGAGCATGAACACCGGGTCGTTCGACTCGGCGCGCCGGATCGCCTGCAGGATGCGGCCAGGCATGGCGCCGATGTACGTGCGCCGGTGGCCGCGGATCTCCGCCTCGTCGTGCACACCACCGAGAGAAGCGCGCGCAAACTTGCGGCCCATGGCGCGTGCGATCGACTGACCCAGCGAGGTCTTGCCGACGCCGGGCGGCCCGACGAAGCACAGGATCGGCTCGCGGCCGCGGTCGGTCGAGCCCCGCTCCTGCTTCAGCCGCCGCACCGCGAGGTGCTCGACGATGCGCTGCTTCACCTTGTCCAGGTCGTAGTGGTCCGCGTCGAGGATCTCGCGCGCCTTCTTGACGTTGACCTCGCCGCCGGTGGAGGCGTTCCAGGGCAGCGACACGATGAGCTCCAGATACGTGCGGATGACCGACGACTCCGGCGACGCAGAGGGGATGCGCTCCAGGCGCGCGATCTCGCGGTCCGCCTCGCGCTTCGCCTCGGCCGGCAGGCCTGCCTTCTCGATTCGCTCGCGCAGCTCGCTCAGCTCCGCGTGTTCCGTATCGAGCTCGCCCAGCTCGCGCTGGATCGCCTTGAGCTGCTCGCGCAGGAAGTACTCGCGCTGCGCCTTGCCCATCTGCTCTTCGGCCTGGGACTGGATCTTGCGTCCGAGCTCCAGCACCTCGAGCTCGTGCGACATGTGGCCCAGCAGCTTTTCGAGCTTCGCTTTCGCCGAGTCGAGCTCGAGGACCTCCTGCCGCTGTTCGGTCGTCAGCCGGATGTGGTTCGCGATGTAGTACGAGAGGTGCAGCGGGTCGTCGATGGCGCCCGCGGCGCCCGCGAGCTCGGCGGGAAGGTGAGGCGCCAGGGACACCAGCTGCTGAAACGACGCGATCGCGCGCCGCATCAACGCCTCGCGCTCGATGGTGAGGATGTCCTCCGAGTGCTCGGGATGCATCTCAACCGCGCACGTGAGGTATGGCTCGTCAGACTGCACGCCGGTCAGCCGGATGCGCCGCAGCCCGAGCACCGCGAGCTGCACGGTCCCGTCGGGCAGCTTCAGCAGGTGCTGGACACGGACCATCGTCCCGACATGGTGTATGTCGTGGAAGTCCACCTCTTCCGCGGACTCGTCGAGCTGCGTCGCCACGGCGATGTGGCGCTCCACACCGCTGAGGTCCTCGAGCAGCTGGAGCGACTTCTTCCGCCCGACGGAGAGCGGGATGAAGATGCGCGGAAACACGACCGTCGACTTCAGCGGCAGCACTGGCAGGTGGGACGGCACCGCGCCCTCCAGGTTGACCGCCGGCATCTCGCTCATGAAGAAGTGATGCTACGCCTGCATCCTCCCCATTCATGGGGAGGTGGCGCCTAAGGCGCCGGAGGGGCTACGGGCCGACCTTGATCGGAGGTGGTACAGGCAGCATCTGCGCGATGCCGCCCGGATCGACACCGCCGCCACCTGATGACGGCTGGCCGCTTCCACCGCCTGACGGCGGCTGATCGTATGGCTGCTGGTCGGTCTGCGAGTCTGCAGACGGATCTGACTGGCCGGTATCGAACGTGCTGCCGGGACCCTGTGCGCTGTCTGCCGGCGGCCCGCCGCCGCTTCTGGCCTGGGGTGGGTTGGGTAGAGGGGCGTGCGTGGTCGTTGATAACGCCCCCTCACTGATGACGAGTGCCGAAGCTGCGACCGTTGAGCACACAGCCGACACCAAGAGCGGCCGCACCCGCATGCCTACTTCCTACTATAGAAATCCAACCACAGCGCTGCAGAGGGATAGACCCCGGTTGGTGAACTGGCATAATCGGGTGGATCTGAGCCAAACCCTCACGGCCGTCATACTCGCCGCGGGCCTCGGTACGCGTATGCGGTCGCGGATTCCCAAAGTCCTCCATCCCATCTGCGGGCGCCCGATGATCGACTGGGTCCTCGAGGCGGTCAACGAGGCGGGCGCCAAAGACGTGACGGTGATCGCAAACCCGCACCACGCCGACCTGGCCGCGCACTTGAGTCCCTCGCCCCACAGGGGTGAGAGCCAGGGAGAGGGGCGTGAAAAGGTACGTGAAAAGGTAAAGGTGGTCTACCAGCGCGACCCGAAGGGCACTGCCCACGCGCTGCAGCAGATCCCCGCCGGCGACCTGCGCGGCCGGCAGGTCCTGGTCGTGAACGGCGACTCGCCCCTCCTTACCGCGGCGAGCATCCTCAAGGTCATCCACGCGCACCAGACGGCCCGAGCCGATGCGACCCTCGCCAGCGTCGAAGACCCAACACGCAACGACGGTCGGGTCATCCGCAAGCCAGACGGATCGTTGGACCGGATCGTCGAGCGTAAGGACGCGACGCAGGAGCAGCGCGAGAAGGTCCACGAGTTCAACGTCGGCGTCTACTGCTTCGACGGCAGCCGCCTGGTCGAAGAGCTCGGCAAGGTAAAGGACGACAACAAGGCGCGCGAGTTCTACCTGCCCGACGTCTTCAGGTTCCTGAAGCCGGCGACCATCGTCAAGCTCGACGACCCAAACGAGGCGATGGGCGTCAAGGACCGTGTCCGCCTCGCTCGAGCGACCAGGGTTCTCAACCGCCGCCTGCTCGAGCGCTGCATGCTCGGCGGCGTCACCATCGTCGACCCCGACACCACCTTCATCGATGCCACCGTCACGTTCGGCCAGGACACGGTCATCGAACCGTTCACGGTCCTGAAGGGCCACACGTACATCGGTGCCGAGTGCCGCATCGGCCCCCACGTCTATATAGAAGACGCGAGGGTGGGCGACCGCTCCGACTGCGGCCCCTTCGCCAGGCTGCGGCCCGGGACCGAGATCGCGGAGGACGTGCACATCGGCAGCTTCGCGGAGCTCGTCCGCACGAAGGTCGGGAGCCGCAGCAGGGTGCCGCATGTCTCCTACCTGGGCGACACGGACCTCGGCGAGGACGCCAACATCGGCGCCGGCACGATCACCGCCAACTTCGACGGCGCGGACAAGAACCGGACCGAGATCGGCGACGGGGCCTTCGTCGGTGTGGACACGATGCTGGTCGCTCCCGTCAAACTTGGCAAGGGCGCGCGCACCGGGGCAGGTTCCGTGGTGACGAAAGACGTCCCGGACGGCGCGACAGCCGTGGGAGTTCCCGCTAGGGTGATACGGAGAAAACCAGTGGACGCCAAGGACGCCAGGTGATCGGGAGGCTGCAAACCGCGGTCGAATACACCGGGACGGACTCTTCGCCGTGGGGTGAGCTGAAGCTGATCTCAGGCAGCGCCAACATGCCGCTGGCCTCGAAAATCGCCGAGATCCTCGACGTCGGGCTCACCGACCCCCGCCTTCGCCACTTTCCGGACGGCGAGATCAACGTCAAGATCGAGGACTCGATGCGCGGCCATGACGTGTTCGTGATCCAGCCCACGAGCCCGCCCGTGAACGAGCACCTGATGGAGCTGTTCATCATCCTCGACGCACTGCGCCGAGCTTCGGCCGGGCGGGTGACGGCGGTCATCCCCTACTACGGCTACGCGCGCAAGGAGCGCAAGACACAGCCCCGCGAGCCCATCTCAGCCAAGCTGATCGCGAACTTCATCACTCTGGCGGGCGCCGACCGGCTGCTGCTCTTCGACCTCCACGCCGAAGCCATCGAGGGCTTCTTCGACGTGCCGACCGACCACCTCTCGCCACATCGCATCTTCGCCGAGTACCTGAAGGGGCTCCACCTGAAGCACATCACGATCGTCGCGCCGGACGCCGGCGGCGGCCGCCGGGCCGAGGCCGTGGCCAACGACCTGGGCGCGCCGATCGCGTTCGGTTACAAGCGCAGGCCGGACGAGCAGTCGGTCGAGGTGATCGCGGTCTCAGGTGACGTGAAAGGACGGGACTGCGTCGTGGTCGAGGACATCATCACGACCGGGAGCACCGTCTCCAAGCTCGCGGCCGCTTTGCGCAACCAGGGCGCGAACCGGGTGCTGATCGCGGCGACGCACCCGGTGCTGACCGGGGACGCGATGGATCGATTGAGGAAAGCTGACGTGGAAGAGGTGGTCGTGACCGACTCAGTGCCCATCTCGGCCGACAAGATGGGACCGCCGCTCAAGGTGCTGTCGGTGGCACCTCTCCTCGCTGAGGCGATCATCCGGGTACACGAGAACCGGAGCGTCAGCGAGCTCTTCAGATAGACCCGTCGTCATGAACGGTCAAGAGTTGGTCGAGCTGATCGTGCTGATCGTGTGCTTCGTCGTGGCCGCGCTGGCCAGCGGCACGGAGACGGCGCTCACCTCGGTCGGCCGCCTTCGCGTGCGTCACCTGGCCGAGCAGGGCAGTCAGGCCGCGGCCATCCTGCAGCGCCTGCGCGCGGACCCCAACCGGTTCCTGTCCACGGTCCTCTTCACCAACACGCTCGCGCTGATCATCGCCTCCACCGCCACCGCGCTCATGACCGACTCGATCCTCACCCGCGCGGATGTCCCGTCAGCATGGCGGCTCGTAGGGACGCTGCTCGTATCGCTCGTGCTGTCAATCGTGCTGTTGATCGTGGCCGAGGTGACGCCCAAGACGCTGGCCATCTCCCAGGCCGAGCGGTGGGCGCTGGCGGCCGCCGGGCCGGTTGACCGCGTCGCCAGCTTTCTGAGCCCGATCCTGTGGGCGGTCACGATCATCTCGCGCGGCATCACGGGCGGCCGCGCGGCGCGCGCCCCGTACCTCACTGAGGAAGAGCTGCTCACGGTGCTCCACGTCTCTGAGGAGCAGGGCGTGATCGAGGAGCAGGAGCACCAGATGATCCACGGCATCATCGAGATCGGCGACAAGACGGTGCGCGAGATCATGATCCCGCGCACCGACATCATCGCCGTGGCCCACGACGCGACCCTGCGCGACATCGTCAAGCTGTTCAAGCAGTACAGGCACACGCGGATGCCGGTGTTCGAGAAGGACATCGACCACGTGATCGGCCTGATCCACACCAAAGACCTGCTGCTGTTCTACACGCTGTCCACCTCGGAGAAGTTCGACATGGACAAGGTGCTGCGACCCATCGAGTACACGCCAGAACAGAAGAAGGTCGACGAGCTCCTGAACGAGATGCGGACGAAGAGAGTCCACATGATGATCGTCATCGACGAGTACGGCGGCACCGCCGGCCTTGTCACCCTCGAAGACCTGCTGGAGGAGATCGTCGGCGAGATCCGCGACGAGTACGACAGCGCCGAGCAGGAGCCGCTGGTCATTCTCAACGACCACGAAGCGCGGGTCGACGCGGGATTCCCGCTGGAAGAGCTCAACGAGCGACTGCACCTGGGCATCGAGGAGTCGGGCGACTACGACTCGGTCGGCGGCTACGTGCACGCGATGCTCGGCAAGGTCGCCGAGGCGGGTGACTCGTTCGTCGCGGGCCGCGCCCGCTGGACCGTCGAGAAGGTGAAGGGCCGGCGCATCGAGACGATCGGGCTCGTGTCCGAGAGTCCGTGGCCCAACGAGGCGATGGGGCGCGACGGCCAGAAGCCGGAAGCCGGGGTGGAGGAAGGAACTGGCCACCTATCGTGACCGCGCCGTCGTCCTGCGCAAGCTCGACTACGGTGAGGCGGACCGCATCTTCACGTTCCTGACGAGCACCCACGGCAAGGTGGGGGCGATAGCGAAGGGCGTGCGCCGGCCGGAGTCGAAGCTGGGCCCGTCGCTGGAGCTGTACGGCCATGTCGACCTGCTGCTGGCGCGAGGCCGGGGCGAGCTGGACGTCGTGGCGCAGGTGGAGCGTGTGCCGGGCTACCGGATCGAGGGCGACGTGGAGCGAATGGCCCACGCGGCGCTGATCGCCGAGCTGGCGGAGCGGGTGTGCGAGGACCGCCACCCGGTCGACGGGGTGTACGACCTGGCCGTGATGGCGATGGAGGAGCTGGCCCGCGAGTCGGACCCACGCCGAGCATCAGCGTGGTTCTTGCTCTCGGCGCTAGATCTGCTGGGCTACGCACCGCAGCTGATGTCGTGCGCATCGTGCGAGAAGCCGTTGGCAGCAAAACCGGCGGCGTTCAGCGCAGAAGCGGGAGGCTTCCTGTGCGACCAGTGCGCACTACCGGCAATGGACGAGGTCCCACTGGCAACGATCAAGGTGCTGCGCCTGATGGCAAGCGGAGACCTGGCAACATACCGGCGCCTAAAACTGGACGACAAGCTGATGGCCTCCCTAGAAGGAGTCCTGCACACCCAACTGGAATACCACCTGGACCGCCGCCTCAAAAGCCTGGCATTTTTGAACACGATGCGAACGTGATGGAGAAGTTGGTGGGAGTTGGTCTTCCCCATTCATGGGGAAGTACCCGGCAAAGCCGGGGAATTGAGGAGGTTGCTCTTCCCCATTCATGGGGAAGTACCCGGCGGAGCCGGGGGATGGGGCTCGCCCGAATTTGACCGTCCCGAAAGAACAAGTAATGGAAAAGGTGGTGGCCCTGGCCAAAAGGCGCGGGTTCATCTACCCATCGAGCGAGATCTACGGCGGCCTGTCCGGCTTCTACGACTACGGCCCGTACGGCGTCGCGCTGAAGCGAGCGATCCGCGACCTGTGGTGGCGCCACATGGTGGAGCTACGCGACGACGTGGTCGGCCTGGAATCGACGCTGCTCATGCCAAGGGCGGTGTGGGAAGCGTCGGGCCACCTGGAGAACTTCGTCGACCCGCTGCGCCAGTGCCTGGGCCGCTGCAAGAAGCGATGGCGCGCCGACCACGTGCTGGGCGAGAAGTGCCCCGAGTGCGGGGGTCCATTGGACGACGCGCGGCTGTTCAACCTGATGTTCAAGGCCTTTGTCGGTCCGCTGGAGGACCGGGCATCGGAGGTGTACCTGCGACCGGAGACGGCGCAGGGCATGTTCGTCGACTTCAAGAACGTGATCAGCTCCACTCGTGTGCGGGTACCCTTCGGCATCGCGCAGCAGGGCAAGGCGTTCCGCAACGAGATCACGCCAGGGAACTTCGTCTTCAGGGTGCGCGAGTTCGAGCTGATGGAGCTGGAATATTTCGTCCGCCCAAACCAGGACGACGAATCATTCGATTACTGGCGCAAAGAGCGCCTGCGCTGGTACACGGAAGTGCTGGGCGTCAGCCCAGAGAAGCTGCGCATGTACGACCACCCGAAGGAATCGCTGTCGCACTACTCGAAGCAGACGACGGACATCGAATATGAGTTTCCGTTTGGCTGGGGAGAGCTGGAAGGAATTGCCGACCGAACCGACTACGACCTGGCGGTCCACCAGGAAAAGTCGAAACAAGACCTGACCTACCTGGACCCGGAAACGAACGAGCGCTACCTGCCGTGGGTGATCGAGCCGGCGGTGAGCATGGAGCGAATCTTCATCACGCTGTTGGTGGACGCCTACGACGAAGACGTGGTGAACAACGAACCGCGAGTGGTGCTGCACCTGCACCCAAACGTGGCGCCCGTCCAGGTCGCTGTGGTCCCGCTATCGAAGAAGCCTGAACTGATCGAAGTAGCCCAGGAAGTGATCAAAGGCTTGCGGGGCGAGTTCCGGGTGGAGTACGACCAGACGGGGGGCAACATAGGCCGGCGCTACCGCCGCCAGGACGAGATCGGCACCCCGTTCTGCATCACCATCGACTTCGACACGCTAAACGACAAGGCAGTGACAATCCGCCACCGCGACACCACCAACCAGGAGCGGGTGCCCATCACAGCGCTTGCCGGACGGCTCGGTCTACTGACCGACGGGCTTGAACCGAGCTAGGCATTCGGACGGACAGCGGCGCTAGGCCCGAGTTTTCCGGATGCCCTCGAGGATCAAGGCAAGGCCGAACTCGAATTCATCGCCGTAGTCGTAGCCCGGTTTCATCGCGTGCTCGACGGCCATCTCGGTCAGGTACGGGTACTCGCCGGCCGGCATCTCTCGCATGATGTTCCCGGCCACCTCGGCGACCTTTTCCGGCGAGTTGTCGAACGGCAGCGTCAGTTCGTTCAGCGTGAATCCGTAGATGTAGCTGTCCAGAACTGAGTACGCGTGGGCTGCCAGCTCGACTGAGAACCCCGCAGTCCGCAGGTTGCGAAGGACTGAGTCGTGATGCCGCAGCGTCGCGGGGCCCGGTTGCGCTCGCGACTCCATCAGGCCGATCGCCCACGGGTGTCGCTTCAAGGCCTGGCGGGCTGAGATCGCGCGCTGCCGCATCGCCGCCGACCACTCCGCATCTGCGGCGGGGAGGTCGATCTCGCCGAAGACGATGTCGATCATGCCGTTCAGGAGCTCCTCTTTGTTGCGCACGTGGTTGTAGAGCGACATCGCCTCGACCCCGACCTCCTGGCCCAGCTTGCGCATGCTCAGCGCGTTGATGCCTTCTCGATCGGCGAGGCCGACGGCAGCTCGTAGCACTCGGTCCCTGCTCAGCGGCACGGGCCATAACCTCCTTGACAGACTTACAGCGTATGTGCCATGCTTTACGTCGTAAGCTTACACCGTAAGCCAATAACAAAGGAAGGCTGGAAAAAATGATCGCGACGCAGACTCGTCCAACAGCTCTTGTTCAGCAGGGCACGATGCAGGCGGCGATTCGACGCCGGTACGGCTCAGCGGATCTCGTCCATCTCGAGGAGATCGACCGGCCGACGCCAAAGCCAGGCCAGGTGCTCGTCCACGTGCAGGCAGCCGGCGTCGATCGCGGCGTCTCGCATCTCATGACCGGCAAGCCCTACCTCATGCGCATCGCAGGTTTCGGGCTGCGCGCGCCCAAGAATCCAGTCCTGGGTCGGGAGCTCGCGGGAACGGTCGAGGCTATCGGTAGCGGCGTGACCAGATTCAAGCCAGGCGATCAAGTCTTCGGCATCGGCGAGGGGTCCTTCGCGGAATACGTCGTCGCCCGCGAGGACAGGCTCGCGCCCAAACCGCAGAACCTCAGCCTGGAACAAGCTTCAGCCGTAGGAGTCTCTGCGTTGACTGCGCTGCAAGCCGTGCGCGACCACGGACACGTCAAGGCAGGGCAGGAGGTGTTGGTCATCGGCGCGTCGGGCGGCGTCGGCACATTTGCGTTGCAGATCGCGAAGGCCTACGGCGCGCGCGTCACGGGCGTGTGTAGCACTTCGAAGATGGAGATCGTGCGATCCGTCGGCGCGGACCGCGTCATCGACTACACGAGCGAAGACTTCGCAGCTGGCGAACACCGATACGACGTGGTAATTGACACCGGCGGCAACTCGACCCTCGCTCACCTGCGCAGCGCACTGACTCCCGATGGAACTCTCGTCATCGTCGGCGGCGAAGGTGCTGGAGGGCCGTGGTTCGGAGGCATCGACCGTCAGCTCCGCGCGATGATGCTGTCCCGCTCCAAGGGTCAGAAGCTCGGCTCGTTCATCTGCAAGGAGAACCACGAGGATCTCCTCATCCTCAAGGACCTCATCGAAGCCGCCAAGCTCACCTCTGTCGTCGGCAAGACGTACTCGTTGGCGGCCGTTCCCGAAGCTATTCGCGACCTTGAGAGCGGACGCGCTCGAGGCAAACTCGTCATCACCCTCTGAGGCGCGACAAGATCTCAAAGCGCAACGCACTTAGCGGGGTCCGGTAGCGCAGCAGCCGGCCCCGCACCTGCGCCGTCGGGTCCCACTCGAATTTAAGCTGACCGTTCACCTCTTCGGGTTGGCAGACATCACGAAATTCGACCGATGGGATCAGGAGGCAGTCTTCATGAAAACGATCCTCACCGCGGAGCCAGGCGAGGATCACAAAGTAGGTAGAAGGCGCCGGACGAAAGCTCAAAGCGCGGATGTTGACGGTCGTGGCCGAATGCGACGCATCGATGCTGCGCGTCTTGACCTGGATGCCAAGGGCGCGGCGGCTGTCCATTTGAAGTGCGACCAGCTCCGCCGTCTCCAGGTCTGGAAATGGACGGAACAGGTTCAAGTCGCCAGTCTCGGCCAGTAGGAGAGTGACCTTGGCTTCACCAAGGAAACCAACGTCGCTCCGCCACATCGGCCGCTCAGCGACGGGCTGCGCGGCCGCCACCGTCGGACTGATGCCGAATCGCTCGGCGAGGCGCTCAGTTGGAACGAGAAAGTCGTAGAACCGACTCTGCTGCCGCGGGTGCATGCCGAACCTGGCGCTGTAAATCGGGCGGTCGCCGTCGTGAGACGCCTCGGCCAGGCGTTTGAAGGCGCCTTCCGGGATGACCAGCATCGTCGGGCCCAGGCCGCCCTCCGTGACCAGTCCGCACACCAGCAGTGCGTTGTCGTCTTTCAGGCTCTCCGCCCAGACCACCACATGCACCTCGCCTTGATCGAGCACTGAGCGGGATTTCGCTTGGATGGAGATGTACCTGCCGTCGCTCATGCGATGGGCGAGGGCGTCGATGCCGCGGTCGGTTAGGGGCAGGAATATGTGGAGCTGTCCGCGCGATTGCTCGGTCAGCAATGCCCATAGGCGGAATTCGAACACTTGGCCCGAAGCGCTCAGCTCGTCCGACGTCCACGGGCCGGTTAGTTGCACAGCGCCTCCGCCGTCTTCAAGTAGACGTCGACGCATTTCTCGACTGATGCCACGTCGACCCATTCCACATCCGCGTGTTCGCCTGCGCCTTCTGGGCCGAACGCTACGCACGGGATGCCGGCGGCGTTCAGCAGCGCCATGTCCATCCAGTACGCCACGCCGATGATGACTGGATCTCCCGCGGCTCGTGCAACTGCGCGGCTCAGTGGGTGGCTGGCTTCGACCTCTGATGGCGGGCGCTCGAGCAGGATCCGCGCCCCCACCCTGGCCCTCCCCAGCGAGTGGGGAGGGGAAACCTCTGCGATCTCGTTCAGCACGCTCGCTCCGTCTTCGCCTGGCACCGTTCGCCGTTCCAGCTTTGCCACGCACCTGGCTGGGTATGTCGACATTTCCTGGCCACCTTCAATCAATGACGCGTGGATGGAGCCTGTGCCCAGCAGCCCATGGCGCGGGCCTTCATGCAGGCGGCGGTTCAGGTCCAGAACGCCGCTCAGGATCGGGCCCATGTGCGCGATCGCGTCCACGCCCAGGTCCGACCGCGATCCGTGTGCCGCGACGCCGGTCGTCTCCACTTCCAGCCACACGAATCCCTTGTGCGCCAGGCATAGCCGCAGCTCCGTAGGCTCGGTGACGATCGCGTAATCGGCGCGTAACGGCATGACTACGTCCCCACCCGGCGGCTTCGCCGCCGACCTCCCCGGCGAGCGGGGAGGTGAAAACAGTTCAAGGACTGCGGTTGTGCCTTGGCTTGCTACTTCTTCGTCTGATACTGCGGTCACGATTACGTCGCCTTTCAGGTTCAGTGATCGGACCTCGCGTGCCGCCACCATGATTGCGGCCAGGCTTGCTTTCATGTCGTACGCGCCTCGGCCGTAGATGCGGCCATCGCGGACCACTGGCGAAAACGCGTTGGACATTCCGCCCGCGCCCACCGTGTCCATGTGCGCGTTCAGCATCAGGCTCCTGCCGCCGCCGCTCCCGCGTAGGACGCCAACCACCGACGGCCGGCCCGGCACCGGCTCTACCACCGTCACCTCGAGCCCGGCGGCCGAAAGCCACGACGCGACAAACGAAGCGATCAGGCCTTCGCCCGACCCGGATGGCACCAGGTCCGGGTTCACCGACTCGATCGCGACCAGCGAGCAGATCAGCTCCTGGAGCTCGTCCAGAGACTGGTCAGACACCGAGGATTCGGTGCAGCGCCTCGCTGTCCCGCGCCCGCGCCGCCGGCATCACCTCGACGATGCGCCCCTTCTCGATGAACGCGGCCCGGTCCGCCACGCGCAGCGCCATCTGGTGGTTCTGCTCGGCCAGCAGGATCGACACGCCCGTCGACTTCAAAGTCCCGAGGAGCGAAGCGATCGACTGCACCAGCACCGGGGCCAGGCCTTCCGTCGGTTCGTCCAGCAGCATCACGCGCGGGTTGCTCATCAGGGCGCGCCCGACCGCCAGCATCTGGCGCTCGCCGCCCGACAGGCCGCCCGCCAGGTTGTTCTTCAACGGTTCGAGCTTGGGGAACAGCTCCCAGATCCGCTTCTTGGTCCAGCTCCGGCCGCCGCCGTCCGGGTGCGAAGCGATGTCCAGGTTCTCGTCCACGGAAAGGTTCTGGAAGCACCGCGCCCCGGAGGGCACGTACGCGAGACCCCACCGCGTCCGGCGGTGGGCCGGCCACCCGCTCATGTCGCGGTCTCCGCAGATGACCTTGCCCGAAGCGCCCGGGAGGAGTCCGATGATCCCGCGGATCGTCGTGGTCTTGCCCGCGCCGTTGCGGCCCAGGACGGCGAGCAGCTCGCCGTCGGCGATTTCGGCAGAAAAGTCGAATACGACATGGCTCTTGCCGTAGCGCACGTTCATCCCATCGACCTTCAGCATGGCTAGGCGCCCAGCTCCTCCTGCTCCAGCTCGCCCAGGTAGACCTTCTGGACGTCGGGGTTGAGTCGGATCTGTTCGGGTGTGCCCGCTGTCAACACGCGCCCCTGGTGCATCACGGTCACGGTGCGGGCTGTGCTGAAGACGACCGACATGTCGTGCTCACAGAACAGAAGCGTCAGGTGCCGCTCGGTGGCCAGGCGCCGGACAAGCTCCATCGCCTTGTCCGTCTCGTATGCGGACATACCCGCGGTGGGCTCATCAAGCAGAACCAGCTTCGAGCCCAGGGCGAGCGAGATCGCGATCTCGATGGCGCGTTGGTCGCCGTGGCTCAGCTGACCGGCAGGAAGGTCGGCCCACGCGCCAAGGCCCACCGCCTCGGCAAGCTCCTGCGCCTCGGCCCTGAACATGCGGTTGGCGATCCCGAAGGGACGGACGGAGTAGCCGCCGTGCGCGAGCATCGCGTACTGGAGGTTCTGCCGCACGGTCAGCTTCGGGAAGATCGTGGTGATCTGAAAAGCGCGACCGATCCCGGTCCGAGCGATCACGTGCGGCGGCTTGCCCGTGATGTCGCGGCCGTCGAAGACCACCTTGCCCGAGGTCGGCTTCAGCTGGCCGGTCAATAGATTGAAGAGCGTCGACTTGCCGGCCCCGTTCGGGCCGATGATGGCGTGGCGGTCGCCCTGCTTCACCTCCAGGCTGACGTCTTCGACCGCGCGCAGGCCGCCGAAGTGTTTGCTCAGGTGCTCGATGCTGAGCAGCGTCTTTCCCGAGTGCACCTCTTCGGCCTGGATCGCCTCGCTGGCGAGCGCCTTGCGCACGTCGAACATTCGAATCGCCTCGCCGGCGCTCTCCACCGGCGCTTCAGCTTCCTCCGCGCGATGGAAGCGTTCGCGCATTCGTGCAAACACGGTGGGCAGGTCCGAGACGCCGCCGGGCACGGCCAGGACGACGCCCAGCACGATGGCGCCGAGGATGATGTCGAACTGGTAGGGGAACTGCTTGGAGATCGCGTTGTCCAGCACGACGTAGATGAAGGCGCCGATCGCCGGTCCGAGGAATGTGGTCGTTCCGCCCAGGAGTGAAACGACGACTGGCTGCGCGTTGGCCGTCCAGTAGAGCATCTCCGGATAGGCCTGCTGCTGATAGAAGATGAAGAGGCCCCCGGCGACGCCGGCAAAGAGAGAGGCGATGATGTAGATGGCCAGCTCGTACACCTTCACGTTGATCCCGATCGCAGCCGCGCGCTGCCTGTTTTCGCGGATCGACAGCAGCGCCGCGCCCAGCGGCGAACGGACCAGGATGAACATCAGCAGCAGGCACACCCCAACGATCGCCGCTGTGAAGTAGTAGAGCGTCGTGTAGTCCGTCAGCTGGTCGGGCAGGGTGATCGAGGCGCCGTTGTCGCCGCCGGTGATGTCGTACGACTGGTAGACGAGCGAGAACAGCAGCTGCGAGATCGCGAGCGTGAGGAGAGAGAAATACAGCCGGACGGCCCGCTGCGCGACGAGGCCCGTGATCAGGCCGACGGCGGCCGCCACGAAGGGCGCCGCGGCGAGTCCCACCAGCACGGGGACGTTGTAGCGCTTGAAGAGGAGGGCGACGGTGTAAGCGCCCACACCGTAATAGGCCGCGTGGGCGAAAGAGACCATGCCCGTGTAACCCAGCATCAGGTTGTATGAGATCGCCCACAAGGCGAGCACCAGCGCGGAGGTGCCGAGGAAGATCTGGAACCGCGCGCTGGCGTCCGGATTCAGGTTCTCGTTGAAGCCGGCCAGCGGCGGGATGACCGCGACGAAGAGAAAGAGGACCAGCACGAGCCCCCAGCGCAGGCGGTCGCCCCGGGAGCGGGGAAGGAGCCGGGTCAACTCTCAGGCCGGCCGAACAGGCCGCGCGGCCGGACGATCAGAACTGCGGTCATGATGATGAACACGAAAGCAAGCGCGTACGGGTTGGTGGCCGGAATCACGAGGCCAAACGAGATCACCATGCCCACGATGAGCGCGCCGATCCCGGAGCCGACGATGCTGCCCAGCCCGCCGATCACGCTGATCGCGAAGGCCAGCACCAGGACGTCGGTGTCGATGCTCGAGCTGATCGCCTGGCTTGGCGCGACGATCGCCCCTCCAAGGCCCGCCAGCCCCGCGCCGATCACGAAGACGGTGGT
>Ga0209689_1001232_pt1 | contig 19063 bp, 21 predicted proteins | sample GraSoiAngelo_149_FD_187119 | JGI IMG/M metagenome (GOLD analysis project Ga0209689, IMG submission 187119) | Grasslands soil microbial communities from the Angelo Coastal Reserve, California, USA - 14_1009_09_30cm (SPAdes) (version 2) | ecosystem: Environmental > Terrestrial > Soil > Grasslands ... | reverse complement strand
TACGCGGCGCCGCGGACGCGACGCCTCCGCTGAAGCGCACGAGCTCGCGTGCGGACGCGCGAGACCCTTGGCATCGCACGCGCGCCGCCGCGCGCGCTCGAGACCTGGCCCGCGGTACGCGCGACGGTTCGGCCGAGGTTCTCGATCTCGGAGGCCGGGAGCCCGGCGCGCAGCCCGGCCACGCTGATCGCCGCCTCGGGACGGCCGTCCGCGCCCAGGATCGGGCTCCCCACGCACACAACTCCCTCGGTCGTCTCCTCGAGGTCGACCGCGTAGCCGCGGCGGCGGATCGTCGAGAGCTCGGTCTTGAGGCGCGCGACCGTCGTGATGGTGTTCTTCGTGCGACCCAGGAGCGCTCCGGGCGTGCCGTAGAGGTGATCGATCTCGTCGTCAGGAAGGAACGCGAGCATCGCCTTTCCAAGGGACGTGCAGTACGCCGGCAGCCGGCTGCCGATGTCGCTGATGACGTGCGGCTCGCTGACCCGCCGACCCGCGTCCTGCCGTTCGATGTAGACGATGTCGCCGTGGTCGAGGACAGCCATCTGCGTGGTGAGACCGGTGCGCCGCGAGAGCTCGCGCATCGCGGTCCGGCCGATCTCGCGCACCGAGAACTCGTGCAGGTACGCGTTGCCAAGCTGCGCGACGCGGAAGTCGAGACGCCAGCCGTGTCCGTCGACGGTCGGCGCTACGAAGCCGCGATGCTGCAGCACCTTGAGAAGATCCGCGACGCTCGTCCGCGGCGCGGCAAGGCGGTCGGAGAGCTCGCGCGCGGTCAGGCCGTGCTGGCCACGCTCGACGAGCAGCATGAGCACATCGAGTGCTCGTCCGGCGGTGCGTGCGATCGCCCGTTCCTCTCCCACGGCGCGTGACGATAACACGATGCGTTGACGGATATCCGTACGACTTGACGCAATCCCGTCAACGGGTGGACCATGCCGCCGATCTCAGGGGGAGGTGCGTCCGTTTGATCCGATCGTCCGTGAGCCGAAATCAGTGTGGAGGAAAAGATGAGTAGTCGTTCCATGCGCGTGTTCGTCGCGCTGGGAGCCGCGATGGCGTTGCTCGTCGGGGCCTGCGGCGGTCAGCCCGCGACGACCGGTGGGGCAAGCGCGTCGACCTCAGCCAAGCTCTTCATCCCGATGATCTCGAAGGGCTTCCAGCACCAGTTCTGGCAGGCCGTGCGGCAAGGCGCCGAGAAGGCCGCGGCGCAGTACAACGTCACGATCACGTTCGAAGGACCCGAGAACGAGTCACAGGTCGACAAGCAGATCGAGATGCTGCAGGCGGCGATCAACAAGAAGCCGAACGCGCTCTGCTTCGCCGCGCTCGACAGCAAGGCGGCGATCCCGCTGCTCCAGAAGCTGAAGGATCAGAACATCCCCGTCATCGGGTTCGACTCGGGCGTCGACAGCGACATCCCGGTCGCGACCGCGGCGACGGACAACATCGCGGCGGCAGCGGCGGCGGCGGACAAGATGGCGACGCTCATCGGCATGAGCGGCGACGTGGCGATCGTCGCGCACGACCAGACGAGCCGGACGGGCATCGACCGCGTGAAGGGCTTCACCGACCAGATCAAGAGCAAGTACCCGAACATCAAGATCGTCAGCACCCAGTACGGCGGCGGCGATCAGCTCAAGTCCACAGACATCACCAAGGCGATCCTCCAGGCGAACCCGAACCTCAAGGGCGTGTTCGGCGCCAACGAGGGCTCGGCCATCGGCGTGCTCAACGGCGTGAAGGAATCGGGCAAGTCGGGCAAGGTCGTGGTGATCGGCTACGACTCCGGCCAGCAGCAGATGGACGCGATCCGCAGCGGGGAGGAGGCCGGCGCGATCACGCAGGACCCGATCGGCATCGGCTTCAAGTCCGTCGAGGCGGCCTGGAAGGTCCTGAACAAGCAGTCGGTGCCGAAGAACATCGACACCGGCTTCCACTGGTACGACAAGACCAACATCGACGCTCCCGACATCGCGGCGTTGCTGTACAAGTAGCGAGCGTCATCTAGCAAAGGGTCGGGCGGGGCTGTCGCCGGTGGCGACGGCCCCGTTCGTCACGGGGGAGGATCGCGTGCCGGATGCGAGCGGCGGCCTTCTCGTGGAGATGGAGGCCATCAGCAAGGACTTCCCCGGCGTGCACGCGCTCCGCGAGTGCCGCTTCGACCTTCGCGCCGGTGAGGTGCACGCGCTCGTCGGCGAGAACGGCGCCGGCAAGTCCACGCTCATGAAGGTCCTGGCAGGTGTGTACCGGAGAGACGCCGGACGGATCCGCGTGAAGGGCGCCGAGGTCGACATCCCGACGCCGCGAGCCGCGCAGCTGCTGGGCATCAGCATCATCCATCAGGAGCTCAGCCTCATGCCCAACCTCACCGCGGCGCAGAACATCTTCATCGGCCGCGAGCCGCGCCGCGCGCTCCCCTTCCTCCTCGACGAGCGCGCGCTAAACGATCAGGCGCGAAAGCTGTTCGAGCGGCTGCACATCGTGATCGATCCGCAGACGAAGGTCGCCAACCTCGCGGTGGCACAGCAGCAGATGGTCGAGATAGCGAAGGCGCTCTCGCATCGGGCCGAGGTCGTGATCATGGACGAGCCTACGGCGGCGCTCACCGATGCGGAGGTCGACGAGCTCTTCCGGATCATCCGCCAGCTGCGCGACGACGGCGTCGGCGTCGTGCACATATCGCATCGCCTCGAGGAGCTCAAGCGCATCTCCGACCGCGTGACGGTGATGCGCGACGGGCAGTACATCGCGACCGTCGACACGAAGGCCGCGGCGATCGCGGAGATCATCCGGATGATGGTCGGCCGCACCATCTACGAGGAGGCTCCCGAGATCCCGGAGGTCGCCGATCCCAACGTCGTGCTCGACGTGCGTGACCTCGCCCGCGGCCGCGCGGTCCGCGGTGTGAGCTTCACGGTCAGGCGCGGGGAGATCCTCGGTTTCGCGGGTCTTGTGGGCGCCGGCCGGACCGAGGTCGCCCGCGCGGTCTTCGGCGCCGACCGGCCGGACTCGGCGCAGATCCGCGTGCACGGCAGGCCGACGCGGATCAACGGCCCGGGCGACGCCGTTCGCCAGGGCATCGGCTACCTGTCCGAGGATCGCAAGCGCTACGGGCTCGCGCTCGGGATGGACGTCGAGACCAACATCGTGCTCGCAACGCTGCGCAAGTTCCTGCGCGCGTTCGGGCGTGTGGACGCGCGCCGCACCCGTGCGACGGCGGAGCAGCTCGTGCAGCGGCTCGCAATCAAGACGCCGAGCCTGCGGCAGAAGGTGCGCAACCTCTCGGGCGGCACGCAGCAGAAGGTCGTCGTCGCGAAGTGGCTCACCGCGAACACCGACATCCTCATCTTCGACGAGCCGACGCGCGGGATCGACGTCGGCGCGAAGAGCGAGATCTACCACCTCCTGAACGAGCTCGCGAAGCAGGGAAAGGCGATCGTCATGATCTCGTCCGAGCTTCCCGAGATCCTGCGGATGAGCCACCGCATCGTGGTCATGTGCGAGGGGCGGATCACCGGCGAGCTCAGCGGCCGCGAGGCCACCCAGGAGCAGATCATGACCTACGCCACCATGCGCGCGCCCGTGGCGACGGTCGACTAGATGCGGATCGGCCTGGCCGCGCTGAGCCCGGCGCGGCGTACGACGCTCATGCGCTCGGATGCGGTCCAGCGGCTCCTCGCCTTCGCCGCGCTCATCGCGATCATCCTCATCTTCTCGCTGCTCTCGCCGAACTTCCTCCAGTTCGACAACGTCGTCGGGATCCTCATCGCGACCGCGGTGAACGGCATCCTCGCGCTCGGCGTGACCTTCGTGATCATCAGCGGCAGCATCGACCTTTCGATCGGCACGGTGATGACGCTCTCGTCGGTGATGACGGCGGTCTTTATCACCGAGTGGCACGCGCCGGTGCCTGTCGGGATCCTCGCGGGAGTCTCCACCGGGGCGCTCGCGGGAATCGTGAACGGGACGCTCGTCGCCAAGCTGAAGATCCCCTCGTTCATCGCGACGCTCGGCATGCTCAACGTCGCAAAGGGGCTAGCACTCGTCGTCTCCGGACTGAAGCCGATCTACTTCAACGACACGCCGGATTTCAACCGCGCGGCGATGGGCTCGGTGATCGGCGGGGTGATCCCGGGGCTCGACATCCCGAACGTGGTGCTCGTGCTCTTCGGCTGCGCGCTCGTGGCGAGCCTGATCCTGACGACGACCGTCCTCGGCCGGTTCACGTTCGCGCTCGGCAGTAACGAAGAGGCGGCACGCCTCTCCGGCGTGAACGTCGTCGGCTGGAAGATCGCCGTCTTCACCCTCGCGGGGATCTTCAGCGGGATCGCCGGGGTGCTCATCGGCGCGCGGCTGAACTCGGCGCAGCCCTCACTCGGGCAGGGCTACGAACTCGACGCGATCGCCGCCGCGGTGATCGGCGGCACGTCGCTCTCGGGCGGCGAGGGCTCGATCCTCGGGACGGTCATCGGCGCCTTCATCATCAGCACGCTCACCAACGGGCTGCGCATCCTCTCCGTTCCGCAGGAGTGGCAGACCGTGGTCACCGGCGGGATCGTCATCCTCGCGGTCTACCTCGACATCGTCCGACGGCGGCAGCAGCAGTGAGCGGCACCACGATCACCGGCCTCGACGTGCTCGACGTCCGCTTCCCCACCTCGCGCACACTCGCGGGGTCGGACGCGATGAACGTCGCACCCGACTACTCGGCGACCTACGTGGTGCTGCGCACCGATCGGCCAGGCCTCGAGGGTCACGGGCTCACGTTCACGATCGGACGCGGCAACGAGGTCGTCGTCGCGGCGGCGAACGCGCTCTCCTCGCTTGTCGTCGGCGCGACGCTCGATCAGGTCGCGTCCGACATGCGGGGGTTCTGGCGCAAGGTGACCGGCGATAGCCAGCTGCGCTGGATCGGCCCCGAGAAGGGCGCCATCCACCTGGCGACCGCCGCGGTGGTGAACGCGGTCTGGGATCTCTGGGCCAGGATCGAGGGCAAGCCGGTCTGGAAGCTCCTCGTCGACATGACGCCGGAGCAGGTCGTCGCGTGCATCGACTTTCGCTACATCACCGACGCGCTCACGCCCGACGAGGCGCTCGCGCTGCTGCGCCGCTGCGCGTCGACGAAGGCCGAGCGCGAGTCCGAAATGCGCCGCGACGGTTTTCCCGCGTACACGACCTCGGCGGGCTGGCTCGGCTACTCCGACGACAAGCTCCGCGCGCTCTGCCGCGAGGCGGTGAACGCCGGGTGGACGCATCTGAAGATGAAGGTCGGCCGCGACATCGAAGAGGACGTCCGTCGCGCGCGCATCGCGCGCGAGGTGCTCGGGCCGAAGCGCAGGCTCATGTTCGACGCGAACCAGGTCTGGGACGTCGGCGAGGCCATTGCCAACACCAAGCGCCTCGCGGAGTTCGACCCGTACTGGATCGAGGAGCCGACGAGCCCGGACGACGTGCTCGGCCACGCGGCGATCGCGCGTGCAATCGCGCCGATCCGCGTCGCGACCGGCGAGCACTGCCAGAACCGCGTCGTCTTCAAGCAGCTGCTGCAGGCGAAGGCGATCGGCTTCTGCCAGGTGGACGCGTGCCGGCTCGGCGGGGTGAACGAGGTCCTCGCGGTGCTGCTCATGGCCGCGAAGTTCGGCGTGCCGGTGTGCCCGCACGCCGGCGGGGTCGGGCTCTGCGAGTACGTGCAGCACCTCTCGCTGTTCGATTACATCGCGGTGTCGGGTTCTCTCGAGGACCGCGTGCTCGAGTACGTCGACCACCTGCACGAGCACTTCGTCGATCCGGTTACCATCCGCGGCGGCCGCTACATGCCCCCGAGCAAGCCCGGCTACAGCGTGCAGATGAAGCCCGGATCGCTGCGCGAGTACGCCTATCCCGAGGGCGCGGCATGGTCCTCATAGACGCGCACCACCACTTCTGGGACCCCGCGCGCCGGTCGTACCCCTGGATGACCGACGCGCTCGCCGCGATCCGCCGCCGCTTCGGTCCGGAGGACCTGCGCCCGCTGCTCGAGCGCAGCGGCGTCGAGCGCACGATCCTCGTGCAGACCGTCTCGAGCGAGGACGAGACGCGCGAGCTCCTCGCGACCGCCGCGCAGCACGACTTCATCGCCGGGGTCGTGGGGTGGGTCGACCTCATCGCGCCCGACGTGGCGGAGCACATCGCCGAGCTGCGCGCTAGTTCAGGCGGCGCGAAGCTCGTCGGGATCCGTCACCAGGTGCACGACGAGCCCGACCCCGAGTGGCTGCGCCGCGCCGACGTGCGCCGCGGGATCCGAGCCGTGGGCGACGCGGGCCTCGCGTACGACCTGCTCGTCCGCACGCGCGAGCTGCCGGCCGCGCTCGCGACGGTGCGCGAGCTCCCGGACATGCGCTTCGTCATCGACCACATCGCCAAACCGCCGATCGCGTCGGGCGCGATCGACGAGTGGGCCACGCGACTCCAACCGCTCGGCGCGCTGCCGAACGTCTTCTGCAAGCTCTCGGGGATGGTCACCGAGGCCGACTGGAAGAAGTGGCGAGTCGCGCAGCTCGTTCCGTACACCAGGCGCGTGCTCGAATGGTTCGGTCCGGGGCGCTGCGTGTTCGGATCGGACTGGCCGGTGTGCCTCGTCGCGGCCTCTTACGCGCAGGTGATCGACGCGTGCCGCACCGCGATCGGGACGGTCTCGAACTCCGAGCGCGAGCGCATCTTCGGCGCGAACGCGGCCGAGCTGTACCGCCTTCCGGTTCCCGCGAGGAGGGCCTGAGGTGCAGGTCTACGGGATGGCGCTCGACCTGCGCGACGATCCGCGGCTCATCGCGCGATACAAGAAGGAGCACGCGCAGGCGTGGCCGGAGGTGCTCGCGCGATTGCGCGAGGTCGGCATCACCGAGATGAAGATCTTCCTCGTCGGTCGGCGGCTCTTCATGTACTGCGAGACCAAGGACGGGTTCGACCCTGCGAAGGATTTCGCGCGCTGCAACGACGATCCGACCTACCGCAAATGGGACCAGCTCATGCGCACGATGCAGGAGCGCGTCGACGACGCCAAGCCCGGCGAGTGGTGGGCGATGATGGAGCTCGTCTTCGACCTCAACTGGCCGAAGCGCTCCGCCGCGAGGTCGGCGTGAGCAGCGTCGTGATCACCGGCGCGGGCAAGGGCATCGGCGCGGGGATCGTCGAGGCCTTCGCGAAGGCCGGCTGGTCGATCGTCGCGGTCGACCGCGACCGTTCGTCGCTCGAGGCGACCGCGGCGAAGGTCGGCGGCAAGACCGTCACCCTCGCCGGCGACGTCGCGGACCGCGCGACGAGCGAGGCCGCGGTGAAGATGGCCGTCGACCGCTTCGGCGGGCTCGATGCCGCGGTCGGCAACGCCGGCGTCACGCTGCCCAAGCTCATCGACGACACGAGCGCCGACGAATTCGACAAGCTCTTCGCGATCAACGTGAAGGCGCTCATGTTCCTCGCGCAGGCCGCGCATCGCGCGCTCGCGAAAAGCAGGGGCAGCCTCACGGTGATCGCGTCGAAGACCGGCCTCGTCGCGCAGCGCAACTCGCCGATCTACGTCGCGACCAAGGGCGCGGCCGTGCAGCTCGCGCGCGCGCTCGCGCTCGACTGGGCGCCCGAGGGCATCCGCGTGAACGCGATCTGCCCGGGCATCGTCGACACGCCGATGCTCAAGGAGTTCATCGACGCGATGCCCGACCCCGCCGCGTCGCGCCGCGAGCACGAGGCCGCGCAGCCGCTGGGGCGGCTCGCGACACCGGCGGAGGTCGCCTCGGCCGTGCTCTTCCTCGCAACGCCCGCGGCCGCGTTCATCACCGGCGTCGCGCTGCCGGTGGACGGGGGGTTCACCGCCGAATGAGCGAGCGCCTCGCGAACAAGGTGTGCGTCATCACCGGCGCGGGCTCTGGGATCGGGCGCGCGAGCGCGCTGCTCTTCGCGCGCGAAGCTGGCTGCGTCGTCGTCGCCGACGTCGACAAGGCGGGTGCCGACGAGACCGTTCGCCAGATCAAGAGCGAGGGCGGCGCGGCGAGCTCGTTCATCGTCGACGTGACCGATGCGGCCGCGGCCAAGCGTTTGGCCGAGAACGCCGCCGCGACGTACGGGCGCATCGACGTGCTCTTCAACAACGCGGGAATCAGCGGCGTGGGCTCGCTGCACGAGACGAGCGAGGAGCTCTGGGACCGGGTCATGGCGGTGAACGTCCGCGGCGTGTTCCTGGTCTCCAAGTTCGTGGTGCCGCACATGCTCGAGCGGCGCGCCGGGTCGATCATCAACATGTCGTCGACCATCGCGGACATCGGCCTCGCGCAGCGCGCCAGCTACGCGGCCTCGAAGGGCGCGATCCTCGCGCTCACCCGTGCGATGCAGGTGGACTACGCGCCGTTCGGCATCCGCGTGAACGCGCTTTTGCCGGGGACGATCCACACGCCGTTCGTGGAGAAGTACCTGCGCGAGTCGTACCCGAACCGCGAGGACGGCCTCAAGGCGATCCGCAAGCGGCAGCTGACCGAGGAGCTGGGAAAGCCGGAGGACGTCGCGTCCGCGGCGCTGTTCCTCGCGTCGGATGAGTCGAGCTTCGTCATGGGAACGGGACTCTTCGTCGACGGCGGCGTGCGCGGGGGCAAGTGAGGCCGCTCGATCTTCCGACCGCCGCGCTCGGTCGCGTGCGGATCGATGGTGCGACGCACCTCGCGCTCTGGCGCGAGGGCATGCTCGTGGACCTTCACCCGCTGACCCTCGACACGCTGCTGAAGCTCCCCCTCCCCGAGATCCGCACCCTGCTTGACGCGCCCGAGGGTCGCCAACTCAGGTTGGGCGAGGTCGAGCTCGCCGCGCCCGCCGAGTCGCAGGAGGTCTGGGCCGCGGGGGTGACCTATTTACGCAGCCGCGAGGCGCGGCTTGAGGAGACCGCGCAGAAGGACATCTACGAGCATGTCTACGAGAGCGACCGTCCGGAGCTCTTCTTCAAGGCCGCCGGGTGGCGCGTGGTCGGGCACGGCGAAGAGATTGGCACGCGCGAGGACTCGACCTGGAGCGTCCCCGAGCCCGAGCTCGCGGTGCTTGCGAACTCGCGCGCCGAGGTCGTCGCGTACGCCTGCGGCAACGACATGAGCTCGCGCAGCATCGAGGGCCAGAACCCGCTCTTCCTCCCGCAGGCGAAGATCTACGACCGCAGCTGCGCGATCGGCCCCGCGGCGGTGCTCGTCTGGGAGGTCGACATTTCGCACGCGGACGTCCGGATGGCGATCGAGCGCGACGGGCGCACCGTTTTCGAAGGGGCCGCGAGCGTCGCGGACATGACGCGCGAACCCGCGGATCTGGTGCGGGTCCTCGCCTCGTCGTACACCCTGCCGGTGGGCGCGTGGCTTCTCACCGGTACGTCGATCGTCCCGCCCGAGTCATACACCGCCGAGCCCGGCGATCTTGTGCGCATCGCCATCGACGGACTCGGCGAGCTTGCCAACCGCGTGTCATTGGTGAAGCACTCCGGCGCCAAGGCGAAGCCGACCCGGCTCGCGAAGCGATAACGTCACCGCGCTATGCCCGATCCGCCGCTTTATCCGCCGGAACGCCTCCTCGACTTCACCGCGCGCGTCTTCGAGCACTTCGGAGTTCCCGGCGATGACGCGCGGCTCGCCGCGACCGTGCTTCAATCCGCAGACCTCCGCGCAATCGACTCGCACGGTGTCGCGCGCCTGCATTCGTACGTCGACATGTTTCACCTCGGCCGCATCGATCCGCGCGCGAAGATCGCCATCGTCCGAGAGTCGGCGAGCACGGCGACCGTCGACGGCGGAAACGGACTCGGTCTCGTCGTCGGTCCGAAGGCGAACGCGATCGCGATGGAGAAGGCCGCCGCCGCGGGAAGCGGTTGGGTCAGCGTGCGCAACTCGAACCACTTCGGGATCGCGGGGTACTACGTGCTCGAGGCCCTCGAGCGCGACCTCATCGGCTGGGCGATGACCAACACGACCAAGCTCGTCGCGCCGCTCTGGGGCGCGGAGCGGGTGCTCGGGACGAATCCGATCGCGATCGCGTTCCCAGGCGAGCGCGAGCCGCCGGTCGTCATCGATATGGCGACCTGCGCGGCCGCATATGGAAAGGTCGAGATCGCGCGCCGCGCCAAAAAGCCGATCCCTGCCGGATGGGCCATCGACAGGAACGGCGCGATCACGACAGACCCAGACGCGATGATCGACGGAGGCGCGATGCTGCCGCTCGGCTCCGACCGAGAGCGCGGCGGCCACAAGGGCTACGCGCTCGCAGTGATGGTCGATGTGCTCTCGGCGGTTCTCTCGGGCGCGAACTGGGGGCCGTTCGTGCCGCCGTTCGCGCTTCGCCAGGAAATCCCGACCCGCTCGGTCGGCAAGGGGACCGGCCATTTCTTCGGCGCCCTGCGGATCGACGCGTTCATCGAGCCGAGCGAGTTCAAGCGGCAGATCGACGAGTACGTGCGTACCCTGCGAAAGACGAGACCTGCGCCGGGAACGAACGGCCCGCTCGTGCCCGGCGATCCCGAACGTGAGGCCGAGGCGATCCGCCGGAGAGACGGGATTCCCCTCGTCCTGCCAGTGATCGAAGAGCTGCGCGACATCTCGCGACAGACGGGCATCCCCTTCACCGAGTAGCGGTCGTGGCGAATTAACGGCGCAGTTCATCCTCGGGGGACGTCCGTTTCGCAAGCCATGCCTCAACGGCGCTGATCACGCGCTCGGCGTCGGCGAGTGCCGACGCCGCATCATCCTTCGTTAATTCGCGATCGCCGTAGTCAGCGAGAAGGCGCAGCTCGAAGAGCGCCTGAAGAATCCCACCGACAGAGCGTTCCACGGCGCCCTCCTTCACCAGCCTCCTACCGAATTCGGCAATAACGCCGGAATGCTTCGAGCGAGTCACTCCCAGCTCGAACAGCGCCGCCTCCGCGCTGTAGAACGCGGCGTAGTAGGCGCGTGAGATCGCCTGCCTCTGATATCCACCGGAATGGAGGGCGCGGGCGGCTTGGAGATCCAGCTTTCCTCGCGCCATTTGCCGCGTGACATCCTCTCTCACCCGATCGCGAGGCCCTCGGCCCGCGCTCGTATGAGAGCTGGCCACGTCGGACGCGCGAATTCTGCTTCACTCACGGGCAGGGCACTCACGAGAGTGTCGTTGTCGAGTGAATGCCGGTAGAGGATTTCGCCCATCCGCTTGATCTCAGCAACTTGATCGTCCACGTGATCAAGCACCACGAGGAGGTCAATGTCCGATTCCGGATGAGCGTCGCCTCGGGCCCAGGAGCCGAAAAGAACCACCTTTCGCAGGCGACTCCGATATATCGCCCGCAGGTCGACCGCAACCGCATGCGCGATCGCCCGCGCATCGAACGGCCCGGCGCCCTCGGGAATCTCGGGGTCGGGTCGTCCCGCGAGTGCGCGCTCCGCGGCCTTCTCGTCGACAAGACCCGCGTCGCGCAGCCACTCGATGGCTCGCCGCTCTAGCCGCGCGTCATGGAATTTGAACCATGCCGCGCGAAGATCCGGGTACTCGAGAAGCGCGTCCTTGAAACGCCGGAACGCCCCCCGGCCCGCGATAGCGCGCTCGAGGATCTCGCGCTGCTTGGGGTCGCGGACACGTGCGGTGAAGTCCGCGAGATCGGCATAGCCCTCGCGCGAGTCGAGGGGCTCGATGCGTCGGAAACCGGCCGGCGGCTCGAAATCCTCGTCGACGGTTTCGCCGTCCCACATCGAGTCGCCAGATACGTGAATTTCGCCGGTCTTCGGATCGAGCCACCAGGACATGAGGTCGCTGTGGTCTTCGAAGGCGTGGCAGAGCTCGCTTAGGTCAATACGATCGAGATCGAGCATCTTCATCTCCTTCATCCTGCTCGACAAAAGAGATGTTACCGCGCGGCTTACGTCTTCGCCGCGATCGCCTCGGCGAGTCGATCCTTCACGGCGCGCATGGCCTTGAGTGACGGATAGAAGTCGGCGGCTCCCGGCTCCTGTCGGTCGTAGAGCTTCTCTCCGTTCAGATAGATCTCGAAACGACCGCCGTGCACCGGCGTCAACGTGATGTCCGTGTCGCGCACGCGGCCGTCGCAAAGCTCAGCCGCCACACTGGCGGCCTTCCAGAAATACCCTCAAGTGACGCAGTACTTGATCTCGAGCTCGGCCTTGCCAATCACGATTTCTCCTCCGTTGGTTCAGCGAGCGTAGGGCTCCGAGGTTGCGGTCGCGGTACATCGTCGGCCAAGCGAGCGATCACCTGCAGTGACGAAACCGTGACATACAGTGCCCGTGTGACCTCGAAGACCCAGGCGCCGGAAGAAAGCGCGTGGTCCGCCGAGTACCTGGCGTCGATCGTCGACTCGTCCGACGACGCGATCATCGGAAAAACGCTCGACGGAATCATCACCAGCTGGAACAAAGGAGCGGAGCGGATCTACGGCTACACGGCCGAAGAGGTCGTGGGCCGGCCGATCTCGATCCTCATCCCGGAAGACCGCCCGGACGAGCTGCCCGGGATCATGGAGAAGCTCGGGCGTGGCGAGCGCATCGACCATTACCAGACGGAGCGCGTTCGCAAGGACGGCACGCACGTGTCGGTGTCGGTCTCGATCTCGCCCGTTCACGACGCTGCCGGGCATGTGATCGGCGCGTCGGCGATCGCGCGGGACATCACCGAACAGGAACGGGCCGTCCGCGAGGCCCTCACGCTGCGCGAGCAGTTCATCGCTGTTGCGGCGCACGAGCTCCGCACGCCGCTCACGGCGATCTTCGCTCGCCTCCAGCTGGTGGAGCGCCGGCTTGGCAATCCGGACTACGGACGCGACGCCCTCGCGCGCGACGTTGGCGCCATGCGCCGCGGCGCGGAAAAGATCCGTGTTCTGCTCGAGCGCCTGCTTGATGTCTCACGCATCAGGTCTGGGCGGCTCGCGCTTGAACGCGCGCCGACCGACGTCGCCGCGCTCGTCCGGGCCGTCGCGAACGAGTACGCCGAAAGCTCGGGCCATCTGGTCAACGTCGTTGCCGCCTCGAAAGACGAATTGGTCGACCTCGACGCGGTGCGGATGGAAGAGGTTGTCCTCAACCTCATCGACAATGCGGCGAAGTACGGACCGTCCGACAAGCCGGTCGACGTGAGCGTCGCCGTCAAGCAGGACGCAGTGCGCATCGCGGTCCGCGACTACGGAACCGGGATCCCGCCCGATGGCCGCGAGCAGCTCTTCGAGCCCTTCTATCGCCAGCAGACCGATGGCCGCGGCGTCGGCTTGGGCCTCTACCTCGTACGCGAGATCGTGCAGTTGCACGGCGGCACGGTCGCGATCGAGGATGGCGAACGACAGGGCACGACGTTCGTGATCACGTTGCCGCGGTAGCGGCTCGCTACGAGTGCTGCGCGGGCACCGTCAGGAAGGTGATCACCGCGGCGACGACGTTGAGCGTGACTGCAAGACCGAGCGCGAGCTCGATCGAGAGCGGCACGATCGCGCCGCCGAGTCCCGATCCCACTGGAAAGCCGACGAAGTTCAGCGACATGGACACCGCGAATGCGCGGCCAAGCCACGCCGGATCGGTCCGCCGTTGGCGCATGGTGAAGAGCACGATGTCGAACGGACCCGTCGCGAGCCCCACGATGAGCAGCGCGACCGCCGCGAACAGCAGCGACGGCGATAGCAGCGTGAGCAGGTAGCCGAGGCCGATGACGAGCATCGAGCCCGCCATGAGCGGGCGCTCGCGGCCCTCGGTCCCGAAGCGTCCGAAGAAGAGCACCGAAATCGCGGCGGTGATCCCCGACAGCGCGAACAGCTGACCCACCTGTGCCGGACCGCCGCCCAGTCGCGTGAGGACGAGCACCGGAAGGCCGATGAAGAACAGGCCGTTCGCAATGTTGTTCGTCGACACTGAGATGGCGAGGCCACGCAGCGTCGGATGCTTCGCGACGTACACCAGTCCGTCCCACGCGTCGCTCAGCAACGCGCCGTGCGGGACTCGGCCGAGCGGATCGCGGAGCCCGAGCGTGACCGCTGCGGCGACGACGTACATCGCCGCGGTGAGCGCGAGCGTCCAGATGCTCCCGAGGGTCGCGACGAGCGCGCCGGCGATCGCGGGACCGAAGATGCTCGAGACGACGTAGCCGTTGCTGTCGATCGCGTTCGCTCGCTCCCAGAGCGGTCGCGGCACGAGGAGCGGGAACATCGTGCGCACGCCGGTGTGCGAGAGCGGGAAGGTCAGCGACTGCGCCGTGACGATGACCACGAGAAGCCACTCGGTCAGCGCGTCGGACGCGCCGAGCACCGCGATGAGCGTGAGCGCGGTCGCCGCGACGCCGTAGTCGAGCGCCATGAGTCGCGTCCGACCGTGCCGGTCGAGGAGCGCGCCGGCGATCGGGCTGACCATCAGCCCGGGGAAGATCGCGAGGAACGTGACCAGCCCGGCGAGACCCGGCGAGTGATAGCGCTCGAGCGCGAAGAGCACGAGGACGAGCGAGACCATCGTGCTCGCGGTGCGCGCGAGCATCATGCTGCCGACGAGGCGCGGGAATCCGGGGATCGTGAACAGCGCGCGGTAGCTCGTCGGGATCTCGGTGGTTATGTCGACTGCGATCTCTCCCAGTCCTCCCGAAGGACCTCGCCGCACCAAATGTCGTGCCAGCGGCCATCGCGAAACGCCTCTTCGTGCTGGATTCCACATTCGCGGTAACCGGCCTTCATGAGCGCACGTCTGCTCGCTTCGTTCTCCATGTATGCGCGCGTGCGGATCTTGTGCAGCCGAAGCTCGCGAAAGCAGAATTTCGTGCGGAGCGTTATCGCCTCGCTCGCGATCCCTTTCCCCCAGAGCGACTTGTCGCCTATCACGATCCCGCTCTCGCCGTTGCCGTTGCGCCAGTTGATCCCGCCGACGCCGGTCCAGCCAACGGGCCGGCCATCGACCTCGATCACCCAGCTGACAGCGTTCTGCTCCTCGGCCATGCGCTTGATGAAGTCCTGTTCCTGCCAGATCGAGAGCGGCCCGATCTGCAGCGTGTAGCGGAAGACGTCAGGATCCTCGAACCACTTGACATACTGCGCCGCCTCTTCGGTGCGCGGCGGACGCAGCACGCACTTCTCGCCCCGGAGCACCGGACCGAACACGAGCGCAATCTAGCGAACGCGAGCGGGTGCTTACGCGACGGTTAGTGCAGGTCCTGGATGTCCAGCTTCCAGTCGCCGCCGCTCGAATTGATCTTGAGGAAGTACGTCCCGGCACCGCCCCAGAAGCTCGTGTCGGCGCCGCCCTTTTCGGTGTCGGCAGCGACGTTCATGAGAAGCCTGCCGTCGGCGGCGTAGACGAAGATCTGGAGCGTGTCTCCCGCCTTCGCCGGGCTATAGAGCCAGTCCACGCGCCAGTGCGCGCCGACCGTGAAGGTTTCCGTCTCGCGTGTGCCGCTGCCTTGCCAGACCTTCGTCACTGCCCAGGCCTTCGTCGCATCGGTCGGCGCCGATTCCATCGTGAGCGCAAGGGTCGAGGCCGACGGATGGCCGGCGAACGCACGGCCGAGACCGGCGCTCGCGAGGTTGAGAAGGCTTGCCGCCGCGAAGAGCGCGGCCACCGCGAGCGCGAGCTTGGTCCGCGAAGTCTGCGCGTTCCACCAGATCACCAGACGCGGCCAGGTCACCTGAACCCACGGCATGATCGCCGCGAGCGGTGCTGGGCGTGCCAGCGCATGACTTCTAGTCGTCGTCATCGTCGTCCTCGTCATCGTCCTTCTCCTTGTTCTTCGGCGGCTTCGCCGGAGCGCTCGCCACGAGCTGATCGAACGCCGTTTGCGCCTCGCTCAGGATGCCGCTCACGGTCACGCCGAAGCCGCTCAAGATCGCGTCGTAGGTCGCCTGCAAGCTGGTGAGGTTGACCGCGACCGTCGTGTTCGGATCGCCGTCATGGCATTTGCTGAGATCTGCGGCACCGAGGACCTGATTACGCGCACCGGCGAGCGCCGGCGGGACCTTGGCTGCCGAGGTGTCGAACTGCGCGCGCAGCGCGGTCTCGTCGATCGTCTTGTCCTGATCGTCGGCCTGCTCGCGCGCGCGGTCACGGAGGTGGCGAAGCTGCCGTGTCGCATCCGAGGCAAGTGCATCGAGCTCGAGCAGCGTCTCGGTCTGCGCGATGAGCGCCTGCACGCAGGTTGCGTTCTCGAGCGGCTTGATGACCAGGTTGACCGTTCTTCGGTCGTCGTCATCGCCGTTGACCTCGATCGTTCCGGTCACCACGAATCCGGTCGTCCCGAGGACGAGCAGCGTGGCGATGATCGGGATATTCGCCCCGCCCGCGAGCAGCAGCTTTCCTTTGAGCAGATGCAAGAGGAATTCGAGCACGCCACCCTCCTCGGTTGCATGTGATTAACGGCTTCCCGAGGTGGATGCGCGAAGGGCGATCTAGGGGCAGTACCGGAGTACCGCCTGTACCGAACGTCGTACGCTGCCGGGACGAATCTCGATTCCGTCCAGACGCCCGCACTCCTTATTAATGTCGACGCGCTCGACCGCAACCTCGCAAAGATGGCGGCGCTCGCGCGCGACGGCGGCGTCGCGCTCCGCCCACACGCGAAGACGCACAAGAGCCCGGTCATCGCGCGCAAACAGCTCGCGCTCGGCGCGGTCGGGATCTGCACCGCGAAGATCGGCGAGGCTGAGGTCATGGTCGCGAACGGGATCGACAACGTCCTCATCACCACCGAGCCCGTGCCTCGGAACATGGACCGCTTCATCGCGCTCGCGGCCAAGGCGAGGCTATCGGTCACGCTCGACGACGCGGACATCGCCGCCGAGCTCGGCAGGCGCGCCGCGGCGCGGGGGATCGTGATCACGACCTTCGTCGACGTGAACGTCGGTCAGGAACGGACCGGCGTCGACGCCGGCGCGAAGGTGGTCCCGCTCGTAGAGACGGTCTGCAAGACGAAAGGCTTGCGCTTCGCGGGGCTCCAGGGTTACGAGGGCCACTGCCAGGGGATCAAGGATCGCGACACGCGGCGTGCCCGCGCACGCGAGTGCTACGACCGGCTCTCCGAGACCAAGCGCCTCATCGAAGACCACGGCATCGCGGTCGCGACGGTGACGACCGCCGGCACCGGAACGGCGCGCTTCGCGATCGAGCACGGCGTGGCGACCGAGATCCAGCCGGGCTCGTACTGCGTCATGGACTCGAGCTACGCGCAGGTCGAGCCGATGTTCGAGAACGCGCTCTTCATCCTCGCGAGCGTGGTGAGCGTGCAGCGCGGCGAGACGCTCGTCATCGACGCCGGCTGGAAGGCGGCGAGCACCGACGCCGGGGTGCCCGCGGTCAAGGACCAGCCCGACGCGAGCTACAAGGAGGCGGGCGACGAGCACGGAAAGATCAGCGGGCTCGCCGGAAGACATCGCGCCGGCGATGTGGTCTGGCTCGTGCCAAGCCACTGCGACACGACGATCAACCTCTACGACAGATACACGCTGGTGCGCGACGACGGCTCGCTCGAGGGTGAGCTTCCGATCGCGACGCGCGGCAAGAGCGCATGAGGAGGCAGCCGTGAAGCGAGAGGTCATCGACACCGACCGCGCGCCGCACACCGGCATGCCGTACGCCCAGGCGGTGCGCTACGGCAACCTCGTGTTCGTCGCCGGGCAGGTCGCGCTCGATCCGGCGACCGCGAAACCGACGGGCGGCGACATCGCCGCCCAGACCAGGCGCGTCCTCGACAACATCACTGCGATCCTCGAAGAAGCCGGCACGTCGCTCCAGTACGCGCTGGACTCACTGGTCTTTCTCAAGACGACCGCCGACTACGACGCGTTCAACGCGGCGTATCGCGCGTACTTCCCGAAGGATGGCCCGCCGCGCACCACGGTCGAAGCGGCGATGCCGCGCGAACAGTTCCTTGTGGAGATCCGGATCATCGCGGGAATGCCCGACTAGCTGCGCTGGCGAATCACTTCGGCGGCCGCCATTTCGATTTCTCCTGCCCGGGCCGGCCGCCATAACGCGGATCCGGCACCTGCTCCGTCCCCTGCGTGCGCTTTCGCGCGCGGCTGGTCACTCCCCGCTCCATGTCCTGGCGGGCGACCCGCTTCGCTCCCCGGAGCGCCCGCTTCGTCGGATCCTTGTCTCTGCCTTGATCACGTTCGGCTCGAGACTTTCGCGGCACAGTCGAAAGAGTAGTCCGCAGCCCGGGTTAGGGAACGGCGAGCCATCCTGGACCCGGTCGCACCAGCCGGCCCTGCTGGATGAGGCCGGCGATGATCGGCCACTCGACCGGCCAGGTGAACCACTTCCCGACCTCGTCCTGATGTGTGAGCACTGCGGCGCGCACGCCGACGAGCGCGAGCTCCGCGAGCGCCTGTTCCTCGTTGGCTTTCCACGGTTTCGTCCACACCTGATCCCAGCGCGCGAGCTCGGAGGTGTGCTTGTGGCCACCCTTTCCGTCGTCGACCTCGATCTCGCGCGACACGATCGCGGCGACCGACTCGAGCTTCTCGCGGATCTTGCGCAGCGCCGGCCCCTCGAGCCCGAGCTCCGCCTTGACATCGTCGACCTGCGAGCGCCCCGCCGATCGCAGATGCCGCAGCAGGCGGGAGCGCTCGTCGCCGGCGGCGTCGGCGTCCGCGAGCGCTGCACGCGCGAGCGGATCGATCGCCCGCGCGACGTCGCGATGGAACAACACGACTTTGCCGCGATGGATCTTGAGCGCGAGGACTGCCGGCCGCTCGGTGATCTGGAACGCCCAGACGTACTTCGTCTTCGGCCACGAGCCGAAGCCGGCCGAGCCGCGTTTGTAGGGCTCTTCGTGGCAGGCCGCGAAGAGGCTCGGCAGCGCGGAGTCCTGGGTGAGCGTCAGAACCCCGCGCTCGGCGAGGAACTGCTCCGCCTCATCGAGTGTCTGCAATGCGCGATCCGCCGTGAGGCGCAGCTCGTGGATGCGTTTCTGGCGCAGCTCTGCCAGCGTCGCCACGTGTTAGCCCGTCGCAAGCGCGCGCGTGAGCGACTCAGCGGTCGCGTTGCCGCCGCTGATCCAGAGCGCGATCTTCTTGCCGCGCAGATCATCGCGCAGCTTCCACGCGGCAGCGGTCGCCGCCGCCCCG
>Ga0209689_1001230_pt1 | contig 19064 bp, 10 predicted proteins | sample GraSoiAngelo_149_FD_187119 | JGI IMG/M metagenome (GOLD analysis project Ga0209689, IMG submission 187119) | Grasslands soil microbial communities from the Angelo Coastal Reserve, California, USA - 14_1009_09_30cm (SPAdes) (version 2) | ecosystem: Environmental > Terrestrial > Soil > Grasslands ... | reverse complement strand
GGGCGTTTCCCGTCGCATCGAGCAAATCACTAAGGGCACATTCCAGGTAAAGCCGGGTTCGCTCTTTCCCGCTCTGCATCGCATGGAAGAAGAAGGCTGGCTTGAGTCCCACTGGGGAGAGTCGGAAAACAATCGGCGCGCCAAGTATTACAAGCTGACCGGCGCGGGACGGCGGCAACTGGAAGCGGAAACCAAGCGCTGGGGCCGCGTTGCGCTGGCGATTACGCGGACGCTCGAAGCGTCGTGAAGAGAAACCTTATGGCTTTTGCTCGCATGAAAAGCTTGCTGCGCAACTTGCTGCACACACAACGCGAGGAGCGCGAGTTGGATAAGGAAGTGCGCGCGCACGAGCTGCTGCTTGCGGACGAAAACATCCGCGCGGGCATGAACCCAGAAGAAGCGGGGCGACAAGCTCGACTGGAGCTCGGCGGGGTTGAACAAGTGAAAGAGCAAGTCCGCGAGATTCGCGCAGGCCATCTGCTCGAAATGCTTGGCTGCGATGTTCACTACGCGGCGCGGATGATGCGGCGCAGCCCCGGATTCACGACAACAGCCGTGCTGACCCTGGCCCTGGGGATTGGAGCAAACACGGCGGTGTTCAGTGTGGTAAATGCTGTGCTGCTGCGGCCCCTCCCATATCCCGATTCGGATCGGCTGGTACAGATGTGGTCGACGAATCCGAAAGCTAACCGCTGGGGCATGTGGACGGCATACCCGAGATTTGAAGACTGGCGGCGCGAAAACACTGTGTTCGAAGAGATGGCCACCGCGCGAACCTGGGTGATCAGCATCAAGGGCGGTGATCATCCTGAGTCGCTGTTTGGGGTAATAACCTCGTCGCAGATCTTCCAACTGCTGCGGGTGCAGCCGATGCTCGGGCGGGGATTTCTGCCGGAAGAAGATCAGCCCGGCCACGATCATGTGATCATTTTGAGTTACGGACTCTGGCAAAGACGGTTCGGGTCCGACCGCGACGTGATCGGGCGCACAGTGGATGTCGATCAACAGAATTACACCGTAATCGGTGTGATGCCCTCTGATTTTCGATTTCCTCCCGAACTTCCCGCGTCGTACCGAGTAGACGCCTGGCTCCCGCCAGCACCCGATCCAAGCCGCAATGAGCGTGGCAGCAATAACTATTACACATTCGCGCGCCTAAAGCCCGGCGTCACACTGGCGCAGGCTCAAGCCGAGATGGATGCCATCAATGATGGACTGGCCGAGAAGCACTCCGAGGATCGCGAGCTGGGTGTGAAGGTTGTCGGTTGGCGACGACAAGTGGGGAGCGAGGTTCGTCCGGCGCTGCTGATCCTTGTGGGTGCGATCAGCCTGGTGCTGTTGATCGCCTGCGCCAACGTGGCGAATCTTCTGCTCGCCCGTGGCGCCATGCGGCAGCGGGAAGCGGCATTGCGGCAGGCGCTGGGGGCAGGACGCGCGCGCTTGATCCGGCAATTCCTGACGGAGAGCTTATTGCTGGCCGTCTTCGGCGGAGCCGTCGGGCTGCTCCTGGCCTACCAGGGCGTGGACCTTTTCATCCGGCTGGCCCCCGATATTCCAAGACTCAACGAGACAACGATTGATCCGCACGTGCTTATCTTCAGCGTTGTACTGACGCTAGGAACGGCACTGATCTTCGGCATCGCACCGGCGCTACAAGGGTCCAGCACGGATTTGCAAGATTCGCTCAAGGAATCCGGCAGCCGGTTGACTATTGGCTCTACGCGCGCCAAAGCGCGTAGCGTACTGGTGGTAGCGGAGATGGCACTGGCACTGATGCTGCTGGCTGGAGCCGGTCTGTTGGTCCGGAGTTTCGTGCGGGTACAGCAGGTTGACCTTGGGTTCAATCCGAAGAACCTTCTGACAGCCTTTGTGATGCTGCCGCCTTCCAAATATCCGGAGCCCCGGCGCCAAGCCCTATTCTTCCACGAAGTGATGGACCGCATAGCGTCGCTTCCCGGAGTGGAGTGTGCAGGAGGAGCAGACTCGGCGCCGATGCTGACCAATGACACTGGCCCAGTTTCCATCGAGGGCCACCCCGTGGAACCGGAGATTCAAGCAGAGCGACCGAAGATCACCCCTGACTACTTCCGTGCGATGGGAATCCGTTTGTTGCGCGGGCGGACTTTCACGTGGGCGGACAGCGAAGGCTCGCTACCGGTGGCTATTATCAGCGAGTCAGCGGCGCGGCAGTACTGGCCGGACGAAGACGCCATGGGGAAGCGGCTGAAGCTCGAAGACGGTAGTGCGCCGGTCTGGAGGCAGGTAATCGGCATAGTAGGGGATGTGCGGCAGGACAGCGTCGTTGAAGCAGCGCGCCCCGAAGTCTACGCTCCGCTGCTGCAGGTGCCCGTGCCCTACTTGGCCCTGGCCGTGCGGACACGGGTAGGACCGACGGCGCTCACTGTGGCGGTGCGGCACGCGGTGATGGCGGTCGACAAAGATCAGCCTTTGTCTGGGATTAAAACCATGGAACAGGTGGTGGAGGATTCGGTAGCGGGTCGGCGATTCCAGATGTCACTGCTGGCTGTTTTTGCCACGATTGCCTTGGGGCTGGCGGCGATTGGCATTTACGGGCTTATGTCCTATACGGTCAACCAGCGCACGCACGAGATTGGCATCCGTATGGCACTGGGCGCAAAGCGTGGGGAAATCCTGCATCTGGTGGTGCGACACGGAATGATGCTAGCGATCGTCGGAGTGGTGTTAGGAACAGTCGGAGCGTTGCTGTTGACACGCTACCTTTCCAGCATGCTGTATGGAGTTGGCGCCAACGACCCCACGACCCTTTTCAGTGTCGCGACGCTGCTGATCGGCGTGGCGGCCCTGGCCAGCTACATCCCGGCGCGACGGGCTATGCGCGTGGACCCGATGGTGGCGCTGAGGCACGAATAGGGGCGTCGGGATAAACCGGCGTGGAGGAGCGGATGAAACAGCCGTACGGTGAAGGTCTAGCGAGCCACACCGACCCCGAGTCATGCGTGGTCAGTCGAGAGGCTGGGCACGAAGCCTCGTGGTCCACGATCCACGGTCGGGTCACGCACAACGCTTCCATAATCCGGTAAGGGAAGAGTAGCCGATCCAGGAGTTATCGAAATCCAGAGAGCAGTTGGCTGCGCCCTCCCGGCAATAAACGCACAGCGCACTTCAATTCATCACGCACACCCTTCAGACGCCTTGAATCCCACAGCTTATGCCTGTGTTATTCCGGCTGCTTCAAGCGGACCTTGAAATCCCTTCCGTTGGATCATGATTCTACCCACAATAAATTCCTTCGCTTCACGAAATCCCCGACCATGTCGAAAATACGTTGGGCGCTTCCCGCCGTGTGCACTCGTGAATGTCGCAGGGCATCGTACCTCTTGCGCTGCGCTTCCGCGCGTGCTTGTGGCGCGGGTGGCGCAGGCCACCTAGAATGAACAGAAGAGCTTCATCATTCCGTGGCTCACGACCTATGTTTTCGATTCGTAGTGTCTCGGCAGTTCTTCTCCTGTCCGCGGCCTTCTCGGTAAGCTGTAGGCAAGCGCCACGGCAGAGTGCCATGCCGCAAGAACCCGCGCGCGCAGTGGCCGCCAGCGCATCCGTGGCGGCAGAAGCTTCCTTGCCGCAGCGTGAATCGCCACCGCCAAATACTCAACAAATGAGCCAGACGCCGACGCATTCGTCTCGAGAGCCGGAACTTCAAGAGGTCGAGGAACGCAAAGGGCCGTTCACGTTCGGCGGCCAGACGTTCACCGTTCTGGCACACAACAAGCGCGTGCCTGGCAAGCTCGGCGAGTTTGCGCAGGCGCTCGCGTCATTGGATATTGCCGATGCCGCCGGAGCGGTCCTGCATCACGAAGAGTTTCCGCATGCCGTCGAAAACGGCGAGTTCACCGAGACCTGCTCGGTGCGTGTCACTCCGGTTGCCGGAAGCAACGGCGCAGGCCTGCTACTTGACACTGGATGCCTGCCGTCCGCACCGATGAGCGGCGGCCCCTGGCAGATCTTCGGGATAGTGAACGGAAAGCTCGCTCCTATCGGAAAGCCCCTCTACGCGGAAGGCGAAATGGGCGATTTCGTTCCCGGCAAGGTCAGTCATATGGGCAACCTCACCCAGATTCTGGCCGACGAACTGAAGATCCGCCTGATCACCGGCTATTTTTTCGTCTCCGTGAAGGTTCGGGTGAACTGGATGGAAGGCAAGCTGGCGTTGGCCCAGCACTGTTTCTATCAAACCGGTCACGGGATGGCCGAGGGCGGCTGCGAGATGCCCGTCGAAGGAGTCGAGCGACATCCGGGCGAACAGGAGCTGACTTTCGTGCGGATGTTTAGTGAATCCAACGAGCAAATCGGCACGCCGGCGCACGTTGTGGTTAAGAGAGAGTCCCGAGTCGAAATCCTCGCCGCAAAGGTCCTGGTGACGTGGGAAGAAGGGAAAGACGGAATCGGGCTGGGAGTAGCCGACGACATCTGGGTAGAAGTCCGCATCGACGGCAAAGAAGGTTGGATTCACAGCGACGAAGACTTGCAAGCCATCGGCCTCTATCGAGCTGGCTAGGCGCTCCGTTTGCTTGATTGACAGAAGTTCCCGCAGTAACAGATGCTTAGGCATATGCCAGTCAAGCGCCGATCCGTAATACGAGAGCAACATGTGAAGCTGTTCAGGAATGGAAGAAATCAGGCTGTGCGCATTCCTCGGGAGTTCGAGCTACCCGGAAATGAGGCCATCATGCGAAGGGAAGGCAAGAGGCTGATCATCGAGCCTGCTCCTCCAAAGTCTCTTCTCGCCGTGCTCGATAAGCCGAGTCCCATCCAAGAAAAATTTCCTACTATTGCTGAACTGGCAACCGAACCGGTTGACCTATAGTGCGCTATCTGCTTGATACCAACATCGTCTCCGACCTCGTGCGCAATCCTCACGGACGCATAACACAGCGTATCCCAAAAGGTTGGCGAGGCGCGCGTCTGCACAAGCATCATGGTTGCCGCCGAATTGCGCTATGGCGGCGAAAAGAAGGGATCACCCCGGCTTACGGCGCAGCTCGCTAACAGTTCTCAGCGCCCTCGAAGTCTTGACTTTCGACGCGCCGGCCGATAGTACGTATGGCTTGCTTCGAGCTGGTCTTGAACAGAGCGGCAAGCCGATGGGGGCCTGACGGAGTTCAGGCGCTATTCTTTGTCTGGCGGTATTCGTCAAACGCCGCTAGGTAGCGGTCCACATCCTTCCGCAATAAATAGTACGGCGTCGACAGCCGGACCTTGGACGGTGCTCCACCTCGGATGCGGATCTTCTTGGTCTTCCACATCCAGTTTTCGATCTCCGTGATCTGAATCGGCGCGACGTTGACCGTGGCAATGGCGCAGCGCAGCAGCGGATCAGGCGACGTCCAGGACTCCGCGCCGCGCTGGACCATCTCTTTCAAAATTTGATCCGCCATTTGCCGGTGACGCCGTTCGATGCGCTCCATCCCGATCTGGTTTGCCAGTTCGACCGCCGCGCGCATGCCCCAGAGTGCGGGCACGTTGGAGCTGCCAATGCGCTGGAAGCGCTCCGCGCGCAGTTTCGGTTCGTCCCAACCGGCGGTGACGATGGTGTTCCACAGCCGGTCGACCACCTCGTCTCGTAGATACAGAAACCCGCTGCCCTTGGGCGCTTGCAGCCATTTGTGCGGGCTCGAGGTGTACATGTCGCAGCCCAGCTCGTGCAGGTTCAAGCGCATCATTCCGACGACGTGCGCGCCGTCCACGGCGGAGAGAATTCCCTTCGAACGCGCCAACGCGCAGAGTTCCCGGGCGGGCAGAACCACGCCGGTGACCGTGGTGATGTGGCTGAAGAACAGCACGCGTGTCCGCGGCGTGATTGCATCATTGATCAGATTCAACACCGCCGCCGCATTCGGCAGGGGCTTCGGCAGGGTGATCTTTCTCACCACAATGCCGTATCGCTTGGCGCGCAGATTCCAGGGCTGTTCACCGCCCGGATGCTCCTGATCGGTCATCAGCACTTCGTCACCCGGTTTCATGTCCAGGCCGTTGGCGATATAGCTGTTGGCTTCCGTCGCGTTGCGCACCAGCGCGAGCTCATCGCGCTTGCAACCGACAAACTCCGCAAGGGGGTCACGAAACTCGTTCCACGCGCCGTAACCCCAGATGGGATAGTCTTCAGGATCGCTCTGGGCCATCTTTTCCGTTTCGTTGTAGCCGTCGAAAACGGCGCGCAGCACGGGCATGGGCGAAGATCCCACCGTCCCGTTGTTGAGGTAAACCTCGTCGGCAGGAATCAGAAACTGTTTGCGCAATTCCTCCCAATAGGCTTCTTCGTTCGAACCATAAAGCGCGCTATCGGGAAGTTTCCGCGGTTCCTGTTCGAGAAGCGGCGGCCAGCCGAGCGTGCTGGCAGCACCGGCAAGGCCTGCAATCGAAGACAGGAAGCCACGGCGGTCGAACATAAAATACCTCCACAGAGTGAGTTGCGCGGATTCTACGCGGGAAGTCCGCCGTTCACAACCGTCATTACGACACCCTCCCGACTTGCAGCGGCGTGCGCGTCGGTCTATCTTTCTCGGGCGTCACTCCCGGTAGGAAAAGGTTGGTACACATGCGCTTTTCGAAATGGATCGTTTCGGCCATGTTCACATTTTCGATTTGCAGTTCGTGCCCGCTGTTCTCCCAAGAGCAAAGCAGCAAACCGGCAGTCAAGACCGGCGCGAAGGAAGCGGCCAAACCGAAAACGGGCGCGCCGCTCGATAGCGTCATGAAAGCGCTTTATGCCGCTCACACCTTCGAGCAGGCCGCGGTTGCCCCTGACGGCAAAAAAGTCGCCTGGGTGGAAACCCTTCTTGGCCGAGACGGCGCGCCCGATGGCCATACCGCGATCTACGTCGCCGACCGCGAATCCGGTGGCGCACCGAAACGCGTCACTGCCGCGGCACTGCAGGTGGCCCGCGCTGAAGGCAGTCTTGATTGGTCACCGGACAGCCGGCAGATGGCGTTCCTCTCCGATGCCGTGAAACCCGGCCAGCTCCAGTTGTATGTGGTGAGCGCTTCGGGTGGCCCGGCCAAGAAGCTGACCAGCGCCAAGGGCCTCCTGGCCACGCCTCGCTGGTCGCCCGATGGCAAGACCATCGCCCTGCTTTCGACCGAAAACGCCACACGCGCGGCCGGCCCACTGGTAGCGGAAACTCCCGAGACCGGCGAAATAAAAGACGCCTTTTTCGAACAACGCCTCGCTCTCGTTGACCTGGCGACCGGCGACTTCCGGCAAATCTCTCCCGCCGACATGTACGTCTACGAATACGATTGGTCGCCAGACAGTGCGCGTTTCGCGGTGATCGCTGCGCCCGGCAACGGCGACAACAACTGGTACGTCGCCAACCTTTACCTTCTCGACGCCGGACCTCCCGGCCTGATGAAGGCGATTTACAAGCCGCCTCTCCAAATGGCGAATCCGGCATGGTCGCCGGACGGCAAGAGAATCGCTTTCATCGCTGGCCTGATGAGCGATGAGCCTTCCGTCGGCGGTGATATCTACACGATTGCCGCGGCCGGAGGCGAAGCCAAGAACGTCACGCCGGAAATGCCAACGACGGCAAACTGGCTTGCTTGGACGGGCCAAGGAAAAATCGTCTTTGGGGAAACCGTCGAAGGCGACTCGGGGGTGGCCATGGTCGATCCCGACGGTGGTCCGATCGATTCTCTCTGGCGCGGCCAGGAACAAGTTTCCGCGGGCCTCTGGGGCACCAACATTTCTCTCGCGCGCGATGGAAAAACGTCCGCCATCATCCGCAGCTCTCTCAGTGACCCGCCGGAAATCTGGGCCGGCCCCATCGGCTACTGGCGGCCAGTCACGCATCGCAACACCGAAGTAAAACCCGCTTGGGGCGAAGCCAAAAGCATCCACTGGAAAAACGATGGCTACAACGTGCAGGGCTGGCTCATCTATCCCCGCAATTTCGATCCCTCGAAAAAATACCCCATGGTCGTGGCAGTTCACGGGGGTCCGGGGGCCGCGGTGCAGTCGAAATGGCCGGACTCGGGGAACTTCGTGATGGCCCTCGCGGGCGCCGGTTACTTTGTTCTTCAAGCCAATCCGCGCGGCAGCTATGGCCAGGGCGAAGCCTTTACGCGCGCCAACGTCAGGGATTTCGGCTACGGAGATTTTCGCGACATCCTCGCCGGAGTCGACCAAGCCCTGGGCATCGCTCCCATCGACCCGGACCGCCTCGGCCTTACCGGCTGGAGCTACGGCGGCTTCATGACCATGTGGGGAGTCACGCAAACCAACCGCTTCAAAGCCGCCATGGCCGGCGCCGGCATCGCCAATTGGCTCAGCTACTACGGCGAAAATAAGATCGACCAGTGGATGATTCCGTTCTTTGGCAAGTCGGTCTACGATGATCCCGAGGTCTACGCGAAAAGCTCGGCCATCAATTTTATCAAGAACGTGAAGACTCCAACCCTGGTGATCGTGGGCGACAGCGACGGCGAATGTCCCACGCCGCAGTCCTACGAATTCTGGCACGCCCTGAAAACGCTTGGTGTTGAAACACAATTGGTGGTCTTCGAACACGAAGGCCATCTGTTGGCGAAGCCGCAGCACCAACGCGAGCGCATCCGCCGCACCGTGGCCTGGTTCGACTCCCATCTTCGCTGAGCCCCGCAGATTTGAAAGATGATAAACGTTGTCGGAGGCGTTACCTGTTCGGAGGGAGTGCATCGAACGTACTATGGGAATCGACACGCCCTTCGGCCAACCTGTCCCCGGTGGCAGTTCCGTGGTTGGCCATGACGTGGGAGGGTGCCATGGGTAAGTTTTCCCGCAGTTGGGAGCTCGTCAAGCAGAGCTTCGCCATTCTTCGTTCCGACAAACAATTGATGCTGTTTCCGGTGCTCTCGGCGGTTTCCTGTTTTGTGGTCACCGCCGCTATTTCGACCGGCGGCGCGTTCCTGTTGCTGCCGGCGAGAGCCGCGGCTATCGCCGCAGGCGAGCGGTTCAATCCGAACCAGTCGCCCATGTTTTTGCTCGGCATGTTCACTCTATACGTGGTGAACTATTTTGTGATCGTATTCTTCAACGTTGCGCTGGTCGGCGTCGCCCATAGCCGCTTGATGGGCGGCACCTGGACGTTTAAGGACGGCCTGGAGCTGGCCTGGGAGCGCAAGGGCACGATTCTCAAGTGGGCGCTGGTGGCCGCGACCGTCGGCGTCGTGCTGCGCACTCTCGAAGAGCGCCTGGGCTTGATCGGCCGCTTGATCATGAGGATTATCGGAATCGCCTGGACGCTGGCCTGCTACTTCGTGGTCCCCGTGCTGGCCTTCGAAGACCTTACCCCCATCGATGCCCTGAAGCGCTCCTCGAAGCTGTTCCGCGATACTTGGGGAGAGAAGGTCATCGGCGGTTTCAGCCTCAGCATGGTTTCTCTGGTGCTCATGCTTCCCGGCATCGGCTTGCCGATGGCCGCCGCGTTTCTAGCGGGTATCAACGGCATGATGGTAGGCTTGATTTTGATGGTGCTCTATTTCCTCGTGCTGTCGGTTTTCATGTCCGCGGTGGGAGGCATCTTCAACGCGGCGCTCTATCGCTATGCCTGCTTTAAGCAGGTGCCGCCGGCCTTCTCCGAGGAGCTGATCGCTTCAGCTTGGGCGCCCAAGAGCTAACCTTCAACCGCATGGGCGGGTCGTCCGGTCCGCCCCTCGACTCTCACACCATCTTCGGGCTGTAACCCGAGCGGCCCTGGGCGCGTCTCTATGTTCAACCGGGTGTTGGCCTTCATTTTCGTGTGTGGCGTTTTTCGACGGGGCCGGCAAAAAATCAGCACTACACTGCCGCGCGGGTCCGCGCCTGGGCGGTAAGGTGGGGATTTTTCCTGAACTCGCGAAAAGCGTAGAATGCCCTTGGCCGCTCAAGGGCGTTTGTGGAGTGGTTTTGTTTCGAAGATGATCCGCTTTCTCAAGCATAGCATCGTGCGTCCCAGCCAGGTCGCCCAGCAATTGACCCTCGGCCGCCTGGAGTTTGATCTCATGCAGATTCTCTGGTCGCGAGGCGAGAGCAACGTCCGCGACGTGGTTCAGCAGTTGAAGCGTCCGCTTGCTTACACCACGGTCATGACCACACTCGACAGACTTCACAAAAAGGGTTTGCTGGATCGGCGTATGCCCGATCGCGCATTTCTTTATTCCGCGCGTTTGTCGAGCCAGGAATGGGGACGCCAGCGGGCGGAAAACCTGCTGGTCGCTTTTCTTGCGGGGTCCCACCCCTCGCGTGAGTTGTTGCTCTCTTCCTTCCTGGACGCCGTCGGCGAGCACGATGCCGTGCTCCTCGACGAGCTTGAAAAGAAAATTCGCAGGAAGCGCCGGGAGCTTTTGCGGCGAGGCCGGTCATGAACTACGTTTTGAGACTCTTGTGCCTCTGCCTGGCTTCCTTTTTCCTCGTAAATGCAGCCGTGGGTTTGACCACCGCCTTGCTGTCGCGCGCGGCCGTGCGAATGGCGGAAACCATGCGCCCACGCTCCGCCGCTCGTTTTTTATTCGCCGCCCGCATGCTGGCGTGCGCGCTGGGCGCCGGTGCGGTGCTGGGACTGTGCGTGCCCAGTTATCTATGGCTTGAGCCGCCAGCCTCTTCCGAGCGCGTCGGCTGGGCTTGTCTGACGCTGGCCCTAGTGGGAGCTGCGACTTGGTTTGGCTCCCTCGCGCGAGCCGCGTGGGCCCTGGCCGCTTCCGTGCGTTTGAACCGCAGGTGGCAACAGGCGGGCTCGGAAACTCTCCTGCCCGGTGCATCCGGGAGGGCGGTGGTGATGGTCAAAAAAGGCGCTCCGCTCGTGGCCCTCGTCGGTGTCTTCCGTCCACGCTTGGTCGTTTCTGAGACAGTGATTCGTTCTCTTTCCGCCGAGCAACTCGACCTGGCCTGGCAGCACGAAAATGCTCATGGCCTCTCGCGCGACAATCTCAAGCGGCTCTTTCTCCTTCTTGCGCCGGCTCCCATTCCCTTCCTCGGCGGTGGCACTTCCCTCGAGCAGTGTTGGGCAAAGTTCTCCGAGTGGGCTGCCGACGATGAAGCCGTGCGCGGAGATTCTCAGCGGGCGCTGGCGCTCGCCGCGGCGCTCCTCTGTGTGGCGCGAATGGGGACGGCTCCGCGTCTGTCGTTTCTCCACACTTCTCTCTGCGCTGGTGACCACCATCTCTGTGCGCGTGTCGAGCGTTTGCTCACCCTCCGGCCGCCTGCAGCAAAACCGCTGTCGCGGGCGCGATGTCTGGCCTTCGGCGCAAGTCTCGGGACGGCTGCGGGCATTACCGTTTTCCTGGCGTGGCCCGCAACTCTCTTGAGCGTGCATCGGCTCCTGGAACTCTTCCTTCGCTAGTTTTTGAGGCCTTTCGCTAAGGCTTGGCCGCATCCCTGGCGTTGCTAGCGAGGGCGGCACAGCTACGACCTGTGGTAGTAGACCGCCGCTTTCCTTTAGCCTATCCGTCAAGATGAGCAACCATGCGATCCGGAAGCGTCTTGGCTTCTTCAGAACCGCGCTCTTCCTATTCGTCTCTGTGGCGTTCCTGCCATTCGCGCTGCTGGCGCAAAACCCGCGCGGAACGCTTCGCGGTGTTGTCCAGGATGCCAGCGGTGGCCGCGTGCCCGCCGCGAAAATCGTGGTGCAGGCGGCCGGATCTTCTCTCCGGCGCGAGGCCTCCGGCGATAGTCGTGGAGAATTTCGTTTGGACGACTTACTGCCCGGCACCTATCGATTGCATGTCGAGGCTCGGGGGTTTCGAGAAGCCAGTGCCGAGGTGGGCGTAGTCGTCAGCTCCGTCAGCGAAATCATCGTCACCATGAAGCCACCATCGATCCAGCAGACGGTGAACGTAGAAGGTTCAGCTTCTTCGATTACCAGGCAATCGATCGATACCGCCAGTGCGGTGCATCAAGCCATCATCACTGCTCACGACCTGGAGACCATTCCTCTCGCCGCCCGTAGCTTCGCAAATATCGCTTATCTGGCTCCCGGAACGGAGCCGCTGGAGCCCTCTGATCCCACCAAGGCGCGTATCACGGCGGTTTCCACGGGCGGCAGCTCCGGCTTGAACAATGAAATTTCCGTCGATGGGGGCGACAATTCAGATGACTGGATCGGCGGATTCCTGCAGAACTTCTCGCCCGACGCCATCCAGGAATTTGCCCTGCGCACGGCGCAGGAAGACGCGGACACCGGCGGCACCACGGCCGCCTCCGTGGTGATCACCACCAAGCACGGCACCAACGAGTGGCACGGTTCGGGAGCGTTTTACGGCCGCGCCGCCGCTTTGAATGCGCGCTTCCCGATTGACAACCCAGCTCCCGATCCCAAGCAGCCGTTCTCGCGGCAGAATTACGTCGGCACGCTCGGCGGTCCTATCGTCAAGGAACGGCTGTGGTTTTTCTCTTCCCTTGAATACGTCCATGAAAACTCGAGCATCGCCTACAGCCCGTCCAGCCAGGCCGAGTTCAACGCGCTGGCGCAGCTGGCCCGAGAAGGCTTGATCAGCACACCGGTCGGTGCCGTCAATTCGATGGAGGTGCCCAGCAGCGTCCCCGTTCCGTTCCGCGACTATCTGGCCATGGCGCGTCTGGACTGGGCGCCATCGCCAAGTTCGCAGTGGTTTCTTCGCGCGGCGGTCGACAATTACTTGACGCGTAACGCCCTGGTGCAGCAGGCGGCGCTGCCCTCGACCGGCGCGACCTCTCATGACAACTACATGAGCCTGGTCGTGGGCCACCAATACGTGTTTGGGCCAAACTGGGTTGGCTCTTTTGTTTTCAACGCCAGCGGACTGCATCTGACCGCGACGCGCAATGCCAACTTGGGCTTTGCCTTGGCGTTCCCGTTTACCTCCACCTTGAGCACCATCTCCGGCGTGGAGACTTTCGGCGACAATCAATTCTTCACGCCGATTACCGCTTTCCCGGTTTTGCGCAACCAGGAAAAATACCAGATCCGCTATGACCTCAGTCACGCCCAGGAACGACACGCGCCGCGCTGGGGCGTCAACTTTATTCACGAACCGGTGCTCAGCGGCGCCCTGGCCGCCACCGCCGAGTATGTCTACTCTCCGCCGCAGGATCCGAGCTTCTATCTTTCTACTCCGGGCCAGCTTGCGGCCATCCTGTCCTGCAATCCCAACGATCCTCAAAACCAGCCCCCCAATTCCCCGTGTCCCTTCAGCACCTTTACGCCCGCCGGTGACGGTAGCTTTCGGCAAAACGTCCAGCGCCTGGGAATTTACGCCCAGGACTCCTGGCGCGTCACTCCGCACCTGACCATCAACTACGGTCTGCGCTACGACACCACTTTTGGTCTTTTCATCGCTTCCGGCCACGACCAAAGCGCGAATCCCGCCCTGGCCGGCAATGACATTGTCTCCGGCATTCCTCACGATTACCGCCAAGCCTTTGCTCCGCGGCTGGGGGTCGCCTATGGTCTCGGATCCGGAAGTACCGTCCTGCGCGGCGGTGCCGGCCTATACTTTAACGACCTGGCGCAAAACGGCTGGGTCCAGGCCTTCACGGCCGTCAACAATTTCAACATCCAGAATGCTTCCAGCCCGCCTGCGCTCATCGATGCGCATTACCACACCCCCTACGCATGGCACACCACCGCCGGCATTCAGCACGCCTTCAACGCCAACTGGATTTTGAGCGCGGACTACACGCTGGAGACCGGCATGCATGGCTACCGGCGTTATGATTTCGGAAACGTCTCCGTATTTCGCACCGACAATCGTTCCAGTTACAACGCCTTGGCGCTGCATCTTCAAGGCAACGTGGCCGAGCGGCTGAATCTCGTCGCCAACTACACGCTCGCCAGCGCAAGAACCTGGGGCTGCCAGATCGGTGAGCTCTTCGACTATGTGAACGGAGTTTGCGATCCCTTCCACGCCTTCGCCCAGGGAGATTATGGTCCCTCCGGAGAAGACGTGCGGCACCGTGTGGTGCTAGCGGGCACCGTCCGCGCTGCGGCAGGATTCGATGTTACCTTTCTCTCGCAGGCGGAGACCGCGCGGCCCATCACTTTGACCACTCCGGCGGGTAATCGCGCGGTGATCAATGGCGTGAAGTCCACTCTCGACCAGTTTCGCGGCCGGCCCTATGTTCAAACTGACTTGCGCGTGAGCCGCTCCATCAAGCTCCGCGAGCGCTGGTCGCTGACGCCCTTCATCGAATTCTTCAACCTCTTCAATCGCAACAATCCCGGCAACAACTATGTCGGCGATATCAGCGCTCTGCCCATTCCCGTGAACGATCTCGGCAACGTCACCGCGCTTTGTCCTGATCCAAGGTGTTCCGTGCCGGTCACCAGTGGCCAGCAGTTGCTCGTTGCTGCCGGTGCCCTCGGCGATTTCTTCGGCCCCGGCACCACCGTGGGCATTCCCTTCGCCGCTCAGATCGGCCTAAAGCTCACCTTCTGATCAGTTTTGTCTCTTTGCCGGAGCGCCCGCCGCGGCAGGATCCGGAGCCTTACGTCTAGTTCCGAGGCGTTCTTCTATCCGTATTTCCCTGTCAAACTCACGGCCCTCGCACGTGCCATGCTGGTTCGACGGTTCGGACGCTGCAACCGCTGCAACCTGATATGCTTCATTTCAACTGTGACGACCGTTCATCGCCACCATGACTGACAACCGCGATCCTCAGGCCGCCTGGACCTATCACCAAGATACTAAGCACTCCTACGTGAGCATCCGCACCAACCCCCATTTCATGGACTGGTCCAACCAGCCTCTGGCGTTCAAGATTTATCCCACGCTAGAACCCATGCGCTTGCCCGGCGAGTTTCGCCAAACCGGCGTGGCCGCCCTCTCGGCCATCTCTCGAAGCGTCTCCGCCCACAGCAATGCAGTTCCTGACCTGGAGGCGGTGGCTCAGCTCCTGTACCTTTCCGCCGGCATTACCCGCAAGAGAAAGTATTCCGGAGGCGAGATCTTTTTTCGTGCTGCCGCTTGCACCGGCGCACTCTACGAAGTCGAGCTCTATCTGGTTTGCGGTGGCCTCCCCAACCTGGATGCCGGGGTCTATCATTTCGCTCCCGCCGAATTCGGCCTGCGCCTGCTGCGCGCCGGAGACTATCGCCGCGTCCTCCTCGAAGCTACTGGCGGCGAACCCGCCGTCGCCCATACGCCACTCGCCATCATTTGCACTTGCACTTACTGGCGCAACGCCTGGAAGTATCAGGCCCGCACCTATCGACATTTCGGCTGGGACAACGGCACGCTGCTCGCGAACCTGCTGGCCGTCTCGACCGCGCTGGGACTGCCAGCCCGGGTGGTGTGCGGCTTCCTCGACCACAGCGTCAATGGCCTTCTGGATGTTGATCCCCAGCGTGAAGTGGCTTTCTCCCTCGTCGCCCTCGGCCACGTCGCCGCGCTCCCGCCGCCATCCCCTGCGGAGGCTGCCCCTCTTTCTCTAGAAACCGTGCCGCTCTCCCAGCGCGAGGTGGACTATCCGCTCATGCGAGAAATGCACGCCGCCTCCTCACTCGAGGCCCCCGAGGAATTGGCCGCTTGGCGAGGCCACACACCCAAAAAGGAATTTCTTCCGCCCACCGGACCAATCGTTCAGCTCACACCTTTATCCGATGCCCAGATCCCTCGCGACCCCATCGAACAGGTGATTCAGCGGCGCGGTTCCACACGCAAGTTTGCCCGGAGCCCGATCACTATTGCGCAGCTTTCCACCATGCTGGACCGCGCCACCCGTGGCGTCCCGGCAGATTTCCTCGATCCCCCCGGGGCCCAGCTGAATGACCTCTACTTGATCATCCACGCCGTCGAAGGGCTCTCGCCAGGAGCTTACGTCTGCGATCGCACCCGCGGCGTGCTCGAATGTTTAAAGCAGGGAAATTTCCGCGCCGATGCTGGTTACCTTGGGCTGGAGCAAGAGCTGCCCGCTGACGCCGCCGTGGACGTCTTTTTCCTCGCGGACTTGCGTCCCATCCTGCAGCGTTTTGGCAATCGCGGCTATCGCGCCGTGCAACTCGAATCCGGCATCCTCGGCGGCAAGCTGTATCTGGCAGCCTACGCGCTCGGACTCGGCGCCACCGGGCTCACCTTCTTCGACGACGAGGTCACCCGCTTCTTCTCCCCGCACGCCGAAGGCAAAAGCGCCATCTTCCTGGTAGCCCTCGGTCACAGCGCCAAACACCAACCCCAGTGATCGGCTCGGAAGCCCGCCGGCCGGTGCTCCTCGCGGGAAAATACGGAAGCCGACCAGGGCGGGGTAAGCGGGCCTTAAACAGTTCAAATAGTGCGTGCCATCCCGGACCCAGCGGTGTATGGCATACAGCATAGCGTAGGAACGAACCAACATCTATCTTTCGAAACCGCAAAAAGCGACGTGGGAAAAGATTGCCAAGGAAAAGGGTATTTTGTTGCTGAACTCGTGCGACGAATCATAGATAAGCAGCTCAAACGTGGGCAAAAAAGAAAAAGAGTGAACCACGAATGGCAGTCGCCGGTGCGTTATCCTAAGCCGTCGCGCGTTTCAGTGCTTGCTTCCTGCTGCCACTGGCATTCCAGGCTGGTGGGTCACTCGCGGGGAAAGATTCGATTGACGCTTCTTCGACGATATCCAGCACTTCTTCCTGTGGAGGGAGCTCCTCGCGATCCATGGGCGCCCGTGGCGACTCTTGACTGTCGATGATCATAGCAACCTAATTTTACTCCTGCATGCATCCGACGTGATAGGCCTGAGGAGCCGAGCCGAAATCTGGAGGGTGTTTCAGCCGAATAGTTCGCGGAAGAAATTTTCTATCGCGGTCGCAGAGCGGGCCGGTCACGGCATGGTATGCGACGCCTGGCACTGGCACCACCACCGGGTCCAGTCTCGTGCTTGACGTCCTCCCCGGGCTAAAGTCCGGGTTCCACGCCTAAGCGATGGATACCTTCGGTGGGTTCCTGCCACCACGCACTTACTGCATGCGAAGCACTCCTGGTACCCACGGTCGTTCCGCCCTGCTATTCTTGAGCAGCGACTTGCGAGGCATTAGCACGAACCATGTTTGAGAACCTTACAGAAAAGCTCCAACGCACCTTCAAGAACCTCCGCGGCCAGGGCAAGCTCACCGATGAGCACCTGGACAACGCGCTGGCCGAAATTCGTGACGCGCTGCTCGAAGGCGACGTCAACGTCGGCGTGGCCGATGAGCTCCTAGCCAACATCCGTCGGAAAGCCATCGGCAGCGAAGTCCTTTTGCAACTTTCGCCCGATCAGCAAGTCGTCAAAGTTGTCCGCGATGAGCTCGCCGCCATCCTCGGCAAGCACGCCAAGCCGATCTTCGCTTCGCGCCCGCCTTCGGTCTGGATGATCGTTGGGCTGCAGGGTTCCGGCAAAACCACCACCACCGGAAAGCTCGCCAAATGGCTTTCGCAACACGGCCACCGTCCGTTGGTGGTTTCCACTGACGTCTATCGTCCCGCCGCGCGCGAACAGCTTGCCCAAGTCGCGAAAGCCGTGGGCACGGCGATCTGGCCCGGCGCCGGCACGGACAAGCCGCTCGAAATCGTGAAAGGTGCCATCAAGGAAGCCAAGCTTTCCGCCAGCGACGTGGTGCTGGTGGACACCGCCGGCCGCCTGCACATCGATGATGATTTGATGGATGAGCTGAGCATGCTGAAAAAAGAACTGCAGCCCAGCGAAATGCTGTTCATCGCCGACTCCATGATCGGCCAGGACGCGGTGCGTTCCGCCGGCGAATTCCACAAGCGCCTCGGCCTCACCGGGGTGATTCTCACCAAGCTCGATGGGGACGCTCGCGGCGGCGCCGCGCTGAGCATCGGCAAAGTCACTGGCGCGCCGGTAAAGTTCGTCGGCCTGGGCGAAAAATATGACGCCCTAGAAGGTTTTTATCCCGAGCGCATCGTCTCGCGGGTTCTCGGCATGGGCGACCTCATGTCGCTCATCGAACGCGTGGAACAGACGGTCGACAAAAAAGCCGCCGCCGACCTCGAGCGCAGGCTCCGCAAGGAAGAATTCACCCTGGAAGATTTCCGCGATCAGCTCAAGCAGATTCGCAAGATGGGCCCGCTCGAAAAAATCGTGGACATGCTCCCCAAGATGGGTCCGCTTCAGAATCTTCCCAAGGATGCCAAGGTCGACGAGGGCCAGCTCACCCGCATCGAAGCCATCATCAACTCCATGACCAACCAGGAACGCCGCGACCACAACGTTATTGACGGCAAGCGACGCAAGCGCATCGCCAAAGGCAGCGGCACGACGGTGCAGGACGTCAACATCGTCCTCAAGCAATACCTGCAAATGCGCACCATGATGAAGCAGTACGGCGCCATGACCGCCCGCGACAAAATGAAAGGCCTCGGCAAGCTCGCCGGCCTTTCTTGAAAGTGCAGTGTGGCCCTTTTTTAGCGGCGAAGGTGCTGTTCTTTGAAAATCAAGTCAGCAACTTCGAGCGCCAGCTTTTCTGGTTGGAGGTCGGTGCGATTCGAAAGAATGATCATGCTGAGGCCATGGGCTTCCGTGAATCGTTCGATGGCCGTGCGGAAACCCATGGTGCTTCCGGTATGCCACATGCGCTCCCGCCCTTGATAAGGGTCGAGGAACCAGCCGAAGCCATACCGAACGGGCTTGCCGGGATGCAGGTTGTCGTCGTTGGGTTCTTTGGGCCAGCGCGGTTCGGAGCCATCGGCAAGCCTCACGGGGGTCCAAGCAGACTGAAATTCTTTGTCGCTCAGCAGCGTATGATTCCCGAGCGCCTCATCCCACTTGGCCAGATCTTCGAGGCTGGAATAGATGCCGCCGTCACCAAGCGTCGCGGAAGTCGGGCTTTGATCGGTTTCTTTGAAAGCATCATTGTCTTTGGTGTGGCCGAAGGCGCGATTCGCGACTTCGTTTTTTTCCTTTTGAAAGACGATGGTGTGATTCATTTTCAGCGGCCCAAAAATCCGAGTGTGAAGAAATTCGCCGTACGATTTTCCTGAAACATGCGCGACGATAAGTCCGAGCACCACGTAACCGGAATTGCTGTACGACCAGCTGGCCCGCGGCGTAAATTTTCCAGCTCTTTCTTTTTTCAACAATTGCAAGACTTCGGCGTCCTGAATTTGTCTTTCCG
>Ga0209689_1001228_pt1 | contig 19066 bp, 20 predicted proteins | sample GraSoiAngelo_149_FD_187119 | JGI IMG/M metagenome (GOLD analysis project Ga0209689, IMG submission 187119) | Grasslands soil microbial communities from the Angelo Coastal Reserve, California, USA - 14_1009_09_30cm (SPAdes) (version 2) | ecosystem: Environmental > Terrestrial > Soil > Grasslands ... | reverse complement strand
GACAAGGCCGGTGAGTGCACGACCAAGTGCGTCAAGGAACATGGCGCCAAGTACGTGTTCGTGAACGACGCCGACAAGAAGGTGTACGTCGTTGATGCGCAGGACAAGGTGGCGGCCCATGCCGGCCATCACGTGGCCGTAAAGGGCACAGTAGATGGCGAAACGCTAAAGCTGGACAGTATCGACATGGCCCCGGCAACCAAGTAAGTCTTGGTCAGTTTTTTCAAAACGGGCGTCCCGACGGGGACGCCCGTTTTGTTTTGTGCTGCGAAGTATTTCCGCTACGATGTTGTGCTGCGATGCTGACGATTCTCATTCACGCCGGGCGTGCGCTAACCCCCACCACAGAAATCAACGACGCGGGCATCCTGGTTCGCGAAGATACCATTGCGGCCATCGGACCACGCTCGGGGATGACCTTGCCCGCGGGGGCGCTGGAAATCCGGGCCACCGACCAGACCGCCATTCCCGGCTTCATCGACCTGCACATCCACGGGGCCGGCGGCCACGACGTCATGGAGGGAACCGGCCCCGCGTTGCGCTCCATCACCCGCAAAGTCTCGGAACATGGCACGACTTCCCTGGTCGCCACTACGGTAACCGCCAGTACGGAGGAAACCCTGCGGGCCATCGAGGGAATCGCCGGCTACATCGGGCAGCAACATCAGACGGATGAACCCCGCGCGGAGATCCTGGGAATCCATTTCGAGGGGCCCTTCATCAGCAAGGAGCGTCGCGGCGTTCATCCCTCGGAATGGATTCAGCTGCCGTCGGCCGCGACGCTCGGCCGCTTCCTCAAGGCCGCAGCGGGAAATGCCCGGATTCTGACCATCGCTCCGGAAGTGCTGGGGGCCGCCCCGTGCATCGACGCTGCGCGAGAAGCCGGCCTGGTCGTTTCGATGGGGCATACCGACGCAACTTACGAGCAGGCTCGTGCGGCCATGGCCCGGGGGGCGCGCAGCGCTACTCACGTCTACAACGCCATGCGACCGTTTTCGCATCGCGATCCGGGCGTCATCGGCGCCGTGCTGACTGCGCCGGAAGTCAATGCCGAGCTGATCGCCGACGGCGTGCATGTCGAGGAAGGCGCCATGAAACTGCTTCTGCTAGCCAAAGGAGCCGCACACGTCACTCTGGTGAGCGACGGCCTCTCCGCCACCGGCATGCCGGATGGCAAGTACTCTCTCGGCGGCTTCGAAGTGACCGTCAGCGGCGGCGTCTGCCGGAATGCCGAAGGTATCCTGGCGGGCAGCACGCTGACGCTGGACCGCGCGCTGCGAAATATCGTGGCGCTGGGGGCCTCTTTGCCAGACGCCGTGCGCATGCTGACGCTAAATCCCGCCGCCTTGCTGGGGATAGAATTCAAAAAAGGTTCACTGCGCGTGGGGGCGGATGCGGATATTTTGTTGCTCGATCGAGACTTGCATCTAGCAAGAGTCTGGGCCCGAGGTGTTGCGCTGAACTAGGGATTCAGCGGAATGTTGAGTTCCTCGGCGAGTTGCTGGGCATCGAAAGGGCTGCAGGTGAAATAGCGCCCGCCGACTTCCAGCGTGGGAACGGTGCGCTTGCCGTGATTGGCCTGGATGACGATGGCTTCCCCCGACGGATCTTCTTCGATATCCACCTCGCGGAAATCGACGCCGCGCTCCTTCAAGAAGGATTTTGCGCGGCGGCAATCGGGGCACCAAGTGGTGCTGTAAATGGTGATAGCTTCCATGTTCTCGTCACTTGCAGCTGATTAGATGCGGGCCGCAGCGCGAAGTCGCACCGAGCGCGGTCGGCGAAGCGGCTCAAGAGCCGGCCACCAGAGCGCTGCGCTGCTTGGTGGCAACCTGGATGCGGATCAAGGCACGCTGCAGCGCAACGTTGGCGCGGTCCCAATCGATATTTGGATCGTTCGAGGCCAGGCGCTTCTCGGCACGAGCCAGCGCATCTTTGGCGCGCTGCAAATCGATTTCTTCGGCGCGCTCGGCGGTTTCGGCGAGAACCGTTAAGCGATCCGCAAGAACCTCGGCAAATCCCTGAACAACCGCGAGATGCGCACTCTCCTTGCCGCCAAGATGGTGATAGCGGAGTTCGCCGATCCCCAGTTCGGTGATGAGCGGTGCGTGCCCGGGGAGGACGCCGAGATAGCCGTTCTCCCCCGGAAGCTGCACTTCCACGACTTTCTCGCGGAGCAATTGCTTCTCCGGGGTGACGATCACCAGTTCGATGGCGTCGGGCAGCATTTTTCGTTTTACGCGCTGGCCTTCATTTTTTCAGCTTTCCCGAGCGCTTCCTCAATCGTGCCAACCATATAGAACGCCTGTTCCGGAATGTCGTCGTACTTCCCTTCCACGATGTCCTTGAAGCTGCGCACCGTGTCTTCGATCTTCACGTACTTTCCTTCGAGGCCGGTGAACTGCGCGGCGACGAACATGGGCTGCGAAAGGAATTTCTCGATTTTGCGGGCGCGCGCCACGGTGCGCTTGTCTTCGTCGGAAAGTTCCTCGATACCGAGAATGGCGATGATGTCCTGGAGGTCCTTGTAGCGCTGCAAAATCGACTTCACGCCGCGCGCCACGGCATAGTGCTCGGCGCCCACAATGCGCGGATCGAGAATCCGCGAGGAGCTCGCCAGCGGATCGACCGCCGGATAGATGCCGCGTTCGACGATCTGACGGCTGAGGTTGGTGGTCGCATCCAGGTGCGCAAACGTTGCGGCGGGAGCGGGGTCCGTGTAGTCGTCAGCAGGAACGTAAATGGCCTGCACCGAAGTAATTGATCCGCTCTTCGTGGAAGTAATGCGTTCCTGCAATTCACCGATTTCCGTGTTGAGGTTCGGTTGGTAGCCAACGGCAGAGGGCATGCGGCCGAGCAGCGCGGAAACTTCCGAGCCCGCCTGCACGAAACGGAAAATGTTATCGATGAACAGGAGCACATCGAGATGCTCCTGGTCCCGGAAATATTCGGCGACGGTGAGGCCGGTGAGGCCCACGCGCAGACGCGAGCCGGGAGGCTCGGTCATTTGCCCGTAGATCAGCGCGGCGCGCGACTTCTCCGAATTGCCGGGCACGATCACGCCGCCCTCGGACATTTCCAGCCACAGGTCGTTGCCCTCGCGGGTGCGCTCGCCCACGCCTGCGAATACCGAGACGCCACCGTGCTTCATGGCCACGTTGTGAATGAGCTCCATAATCAGAACGGTCTTGCCGACACCCGCGCCGCCGAACAGACCAATCTTGCCACCCTTCAAATAGGGCTCGATCAAATCGACGACCTTGATTCCGGTTTCAAACATTTCCAGCGTGGTGGATTGATCTTCAAGCGACGGCGCCGGGCGGTGAATCGGGTAATGGGTGTCACTCACGATAGGGCCAAGTTGATCAACGGGTTTCCCAAGGACATTCATCACCCGGCCCAGGGTGGCCCGGCCCACCGGAACTTCAATCCCCTTTCCCAGGTCGTAGGCCTTCATCCCGCGAACCATACCCTCGACAGGCTCCATGGCGATGGCGCGCACGCGGCCTTCGCCGAGGTGCTGCTGGACTTCCGCGGTCACATCGAGCGGCTCGGGTATCGAGTAGCCTTCGCTGGTGATGCGAATAGCGTTATAAATGGCGGGGAGGTGGCCCGCTTCGAATTGAACGTCCATGACCGGTCCGATGACCTGTACGACGTGCCCCACGCCTGCGTATTTCTCTGCCATGCTGCTTTCTCCTAAGCGCCGTACGAAGCGCCGCTGACAATTTCAATAATTTCCTTGGTGATGGCCGCCTGGCGCACTTTGTTCATGTGCAGGGTCAAGGCTTCAATAACGTCGCCGGCGTTTTTCGTCGCCGACTCCATGGCGGTCATGCGCGCGGCGTGCTCCGCCGCGGAGGATTCCAGCATGGCGCGGAGCAACTGCGTTTCGATGTAGCGCGGGAGCAACTTGCCGAGGAGCTGCTGCTCGGGCTGTTCGTAGATGTAATCTACCTCGGAAGTCGCACTCCCGGATTCTTCGTCCGCCGGAACGGCCTCGACCGGCAGAAGCCTGGTGACCACAAGATTCGGGGTCATCACTGTCTTGAATTCACTAAACACCATGTAGACCGAATCGATCTCTTCCTGGGCATAAAGCTCCGTGACCAGCAGAGCGATCTCCCGCGCCGTCAGAAAGTCCACACGGGCGAGAACGTTCACATATTCTGCGATGAGGTGAAAACCCGCTTTTTTCAGCGCGTCGCGGCCTTTCTTGCCGATGGGGATGGTCGAAAGTTTCTTGCCTTTGTTGGCGCGGAAGAAATCCTGAGCTTTACGCAGAATATTGGCGTTGAAAGCGCCGGCCAGCCCGCGCTCTCCCGCCAGAACGATGGCCAGAATTCTTTGTTCCGGCCGGTGCGCCAGCAGCGGGTGCTGGGGCTCGTCGATGCGGGACATGATGGAACGTAGCATACGCGCGAGCTCTCTCGCGTACGGCCGCGCCGCGATGGCGGCTTCCTGGGCTCGGCGCAGCCGCGCCGCGGCGACGAATTTCATCGCGCGCGTGATTTGCTGGGTGTTCTTCACCGAACGGATGCGGCGCCGGAAATCGAGAAGGGTGGCCATGGTTATCCGTTAAGCGCCGGTCCTCACTTCGGCGACCGCAGCCGTGAATCGTTCCTTGAAGGCCTCCACTGCCGTCTTGACTTCCGCCCGGATGGCGTCGTCAAGAGCCTTTTTCGCCGCGATGTTCTTGAGGATGGAGGGATAGTTGGTTTCGACGAACTGCAGGAACTCGCTCTCAAAGCGGCGAACTTCCCCTACCGGCACAGCGTCCAGCGAGCCACTGGCCGCAACGTAGAGACTGAGCACCTGTTTTTCCACCAGCAGCGGCACGTACTGATCCTGCTTCAGGATTTCCGTGAGCCGCTGGCCGCGGGCCAGCTGACCCTGGGTCACCTTATCAAGCTGGTCGGAGCCAAACTGCGCGAAGGCCGCGAGCTCGCGATACTGGGCCATGTCGAGACGCAGCGAACCAGCCACCTGCCGCATGGCTTTGATCTGCGCGTTGCCCCCGACCCGGCTGACCGAGATACCGACGTTAATGGCGGGACGAATCCCGGCATTGAAAAGGTCCGCCTCAAGATAAATCTGCCCGTCGGTAATGGAAATCACGTTGGTGGGAATGTAGGCGGAGACGTCGCCGGCCTGCGTCTCAATGACCGGCAGCGAAGTGAGCGAGCCGCCTCCGAGCTTGTCATTCAGTTTTGCGGCGCGTTCCAGTAAGCGGGAGTGCAGATAGAACACGTCGCCAGGGAAGGCCTCGCGTCCCGGAGGGCGCCGCAGCAGCAAGGAAATTTCGCGGTAGGCCTGCGCGTGCTTGGAAAGATCGTCGTAGAAGGTCACGGCATGCCGCTTGGTGTCGCGGAAGAATTCGCCCATGGCGCACGCGGCGTAAGGCGCGATGTACTGAAGCGAAGCCGGCTCGGCTGCCGAGGAAGTAACGACAATGGTGTAGTCCATCGCTCCGGCGTCGGTAAGGGTCTTCACCACCTGCGCAATCGTCGAGCGCTTCTGCCCGATGCCGCAATAAATGCAAATTATGTCGCCGCCCTTTTGATTGATGATGGTGTCGAGAATGACCGCGGTTTTTCCGGTCTGGCGGTCTCCGATGATCAGCTCGCGCTGTCCACGGCCGATCGGAATCATGCTGTCGATGGCCTTGATGCCGGTCTGCAACGGCTCACGGACTGGCTGGCGATCCAGCACGCCCGGTGCGATGCGCTCCAGCGCGTTGCGCTGCTTGGTGGCGATCCCGCCCTTGCCGTCCACCGGCTGCCCCAGCGGATTGACCACCCGGCCGACCAGCGCTTCGCCCACCGGGACGGACATAATCGTGTTGGTGCGCTTGACGACGTCGCCTTCCTTCAGCTCCTGCGATTCTCCGAGCAGCACCACACCGACTTCTTCCTCTTCAAGGTTGAGCGCGATGCCGAAAACGTTATGCGGGAAAGCGAGCATTTCGCCGGCCATGACCTTCTCCAAGCCATGCACGCGCGCAATACCGTCGCCGACGCTGATGACCGCGCCGACTTCATCGACCGAGACGGTCTGTTCGTAGTTCTCAATCTGCTCACGCAGAATCTTGCTGATTTCGTCGGCCTTGATATTCGCCATGCCCGCTCCGTTCGCTGCACCCTCTGCATCTTTCGCCGGGGACGCGGCACCGCTCTCCCCGGAAAAACCTGGCTTACTCGGCCGCCAGGCGCGCGCGCATCTCCTGCAGCCGGCTGCGCAACGAGCCATCGTAAATGGTGTCCCCGATTCGTACCACCGCGCCTCCCAGTAAGGCCGGATCAAGCGCATACTTTGTTTCCACCTGTTTGCCCGTCATCCGCGCCAACGTGGCGGCTATCTCTTTCTTTTGCCCCGCGCTCAATTCGACGGCGGAAGAAACCTGCGCTTCGGCAACTCCCTGCCGCTGCCGCATCACTTGATGAAACGCGGCGATAGCCTCGGGAATCAGCTGCGTGCGCCGGTGGTCCGTGAGCACCAAGAGAAAATTGCGAATGATCTTGCTGGCGCCCAGCCGGGCCACGATCTTTTCGATGACCGCGTGCTTGGCTTCCATGCTCACCGCCGGGCTGGCCAGAAAGGTGCGCAGCTCGGCGGATTGCGCGTAGGCAGCGGCAAACTCGTGAAGCTGCCTGGCCGCCGGCTCGCCGGCGCCCTGAGCCAGGGCGATGTCCGCCATGGCATTGGCGTACTGCAGGCTCGCGGATTTCAATTGGGCCTGCCTTCCAGACTGTTCACAAAGTTGCTGATGAGCGATTCCTGCGTCTTGGGAGTGAGCTGCATGGCAAGGAGTGTTTCCGCGCCATCGACGGCGAGATGTGCGGCCAGCGCTTTCAGCTCCAGGCGCGCAGCGCGTTCCGCAGCTTCGATTTCAGTCTTTGCGACAGCGGCGATTTTCTGTGCGTCGGTCTCGGTAGCGGCGCGCAGACGCTGCAGTTCGGCGGCGGATTCGCGTTCGAGGGAAGCGCGGAGTTCCGCGACTTCCTTCTCTAGATTCGCGAGCTTGGCTTCCGCTTCGCGTAGCTCGGCGTCAGCGGCGGCTTTGGCGCTGGCGGCATTTTTGATTGCCGAGCTAATGGCATCCGCTTTTTTTCGGAATACCGGCGGAAGCAATTTTCCGAAGACCCAAACAATCACGCCGGCAACGATCGAAAAGTTGATCCACTTGAAGATTTCCGTGGCGCGCCCGACAGCCGCGTGGTCGGCTTCGTCAGCGGCACGCAAGCACACCGCCAGAAAGAGCGACACCACGACAACACCTGCGGAAACCAGAACAAAGCGATTTCGCGTCATCGAGCCTCTCTCGCGGGAGCGCCGGGACGCGGTGGAGCTTCGAGGATGCGGCGCGCGATTTCGGCGGAAAGCTGAGCGACGGTGGCTTGGACGTCGCGGCGAGCAGCGGCAAGTTCGGCCGCCACGCGCACTTTAGCGGCGCTGACCTCGCCCGCGGCTTTGCGGCGCGCCTCCTTGATCTCGGCAGCGCGCTCCTCAAGAACTCTCCGGCGTGCAGCCTCCTGCTCGGCATACACCCCTCCGCGCGCCTGCTCGAGGGCCTGTTGATACTGCTTGACCTTCCTGTTAGCAGCCGCTTGGGCAGCTACACTAGACTGGTCGGCGCCCACCGTGCGGGAATCGCGCTCGGCCATCACCTGGAGCAAGGGTTTGAAAAAAAGTGCCCGTAAGATGAAGTAAAAAAGGAGGATAGTCAGGACCGTGGGCACAGCCTGAAGGAACAGTTCGCCTAGCTGGTGAACAATCGCTTGCATTTAGAAATGGTGTCGCCTAAATCTCAGGTTGGCAGCCGCGCCGCGCCTCCCACCCCTTGGGGGCCTACGGCGGGCCTAACGCTGCCGTCTAGAAACAATATTTTATAGCACCCACAGCGGCTTTCCGTCAACGTGACACCAGGCACAAATGTCGTCAACTGGCCAGACGGCGGTTCCGGCCGTCTTCGCTTTCCAAGTATCGCTTCGGCGTTGTCCCCAGTTGTTTGCGAAACATCGCTATGAACGCACTGGGGCTGTTATATCCAGCCTCGAGAGCGGCGGCGGTCACTTTTTCCCCGGAGGCCAGCAGCTGCAAAGCATGCAGCAGACGAAGCTGCTGCCGCCATTGGCCGAAATGCATTCCTGTTTCCTCAAGGAATACGCGCTGTATCGTTCTCTTACTCGCGCCGCAGTCCGCGCACAGCTTTTCCAGCGTTCGGTGGTCCGCAGGATCGGCAAGCAGAGTTCTTACCACCCGCATGGCCCGGGAATCCGACGGATGCGGCAACTGGAGCGGAACGGACTCCACGGACTTTAATTGCTCGACAATGATTCCGACAATGCGTCGCTCCCCCGCAGTTCTCTTCTGCAATTTCTTAAGCTTGCAGGCATAGAGAATTAGCTCCCTGAGGAGCGACGATACATTCATGACCAAACATTTCCCGCGAAACGCCCGACAGAGCTTCGGCAGGAAGTACAGAGTTCTCATGGAAACCTGCCCCGACATGGCCACCGAGTGCGGGGTATTCGCGGGAATCCAGACCGCGCGCAGCGGCGGCACTACCCAAACGCCCTGCTTGGTCGACAGGGTCATCACCCCTTCTGACGCGAAGAGCAGTTGGTCTTCCGGATGGGAGTGCTCCGGGATCACCTGGCCGTCGTCGAAGTCGGCAGACACACTGGCAATTTCCGCGCGGGGACGACCGTTTGCATCGCACAGGACGCTCTGACACTTATGCGACATTTCTTGTCACAATAACGAGAAAAATTGGAGCTGACAAGTGCTATTCCTGAAAACCGAAGCAAGCCTTCAAGGGGAGGTGGATGATGCTGGCCTCAGGGAAGATGGTTGGCTTTGTACCCACAACGGATTACCACCAGGCGCGGGCCTTCTATGAAGGCAAGTTGGAATTCGATTTTGTGAGCCTCGATCAATACGCGCTGGTGGTGAGCGTCGGCGGTCACCGCATTCGCATTGCAAAAGTACCGAATTTCACGCCACTCGAGGGCACCATCCTGGGATGGGAAGTTAACAACATTCGCTCCATCGTCACTTGGCTCCGGGAGCGAAGCGTTTCCCTGGAAAAATATCCCTTCGTCGAAGATCGCCAAGGCATTTGGACCACTCCCACTGGTGACCAGGTGGCTTGGTTCAAAGATCCAGACGGCAACATCCTCTCCGTTAGCCAGCATCATTCGTGAAACGAAAATGCGCTAAACGGGAACGGCCCAAAAGAGGTTCAGACCGGACGCGCACTAGCTCCCAGAAGATCGCAACTGACTGGCTACCCGCCGTATCACAGAAAGACCCCCTTGGATCGCTTTTACTGACGAGTTTCGGCGGGGCTGGGGACGTCGTACACGTAGCGGATGACCAGCGGCGTGTTGTTGCGGCCGGTGGTCATGTGCAGCGTTTCGTAAAGTTGCCGGCCATCATAGGACAATTCGAAGGTGCGGCTCATTTTGCCCCCGCGGGGATTCTTTTCGTCGGTGACCAGGCGGTTGCCGTCCCATTTGGCGGCCATCTCCTGATAGTTTTCATCTTTGGATTTCTGCAATTTCCGCCCGTCGGTCAGGAACGCCCGTTTGCGGTCCCGCTCATCCACTAGATCGACCTCCGCGCCGGTCATCGAGAGCGTGATCGCTTTCGCCGGCGTGAAGAGTTCGTGCATCTTCTGCCGCTCTTCATCACTTTCTCCGCCGCGCCGGCCATAGCCTCCGCGACCTCCGCCAGGATATCCACCGCCCATGCCGCGCCCACTACCTCGGCCTGCGCCGCTCGAATCTGGTCTCCTCTTGCGCGGGTCGTCGCTATCGTCGGGATTGAGCTTCCAGGCGCCCAGAATCGTTGTGCGCGGCGGCGGCTCCTGGGGCTTCTTGGCTGCGGAAGCGGTACCAGGCTGAGGCTGCGCTGCGGGGAGCGGCCCAGGGGGCGCTTGTCGGTATACCGCGACAGGAACCACCAGGATGAGTCCAGCGAAAACGGTCCAGGATGGCAGCTTAGAGAAGAACATTGCTTTGCTACTCAAATCCAAGACTCCTCGAACAACGTCCTACTATATTCCCCGCCCGGGAGAAAAGAGTTCCCACAACCTCTAGCGGGTGTGGCTGGCTCAGTTTTGCCGAAATGGCAGTATGCTGTTCTCTTGAGAGAGTCACTCCCACGGCTCGGTCCACCAATGTCCATTCCCCGGATCGCGTCCGATGCCCAACTACGAGCCAGATTCCACGGCTGCCTGGTGGGCGGAGCGGTCGGTGATGCCCTTGGCGCTCCTGTCGAATTCCTGGACCTCGAGGAGATTGAAAAGGCCTATGGCCAACAAGGGATCCGCGACTATGCCCCGGCGTTCGGAAAGCTAGGGTCCATCACCGACGATACCCAGATGACGCTCTTTACCGGGGAGGGCATGCTCTGTGCTCAACTGGCGTCGGCTCTCGGCGGTCAGGCCCCTGATTTTTTTCGCGCGGCAACGGCTTCGTACGCGCGCTGGCTGACTACTCAGGAAATCTCTCAACGTGGTCTGTCCGCCACCAGCAAGTCAGGCTGGCTTCTGCAGCAACGGAAACTCTTTAGCCGGCGCTCACCGGGAACGACTTGCCTTTCCGCCTTACATTCCAATCGCGGCAAAGTCACGCGGGCCGCAAACGACAGCAAGGGATGCGGCGGCGTAATGCGCATCGCACCGGTGGGCATGTATTTCGCGCATGCGCTGAGCCGCGAGCGCCACCAGGACCGGCTGATTCCCCGCATCTTCTCGACCGGCAGCGATCTGGCGGCCATCACACATGGACATCCTAGCGGCTGCCTGAGCGCGGGGGTGCTCGCCGTCATCGTCGGTTTGGTCCTGGCGGGCAGCCCCCTCAAGAAAGCCATGGACGCGGCGAAGGAGGAGCTCCGCAACCACAAATCCCACGCGGAAACACTGGCGGCCATCGAGCAAGCCGAAGCGCTCGCAGAAGCTCGACCGCGGGAACGCCGCGTCTTGCGCATGATGGGAAAGGGATTCGTGGCTGAAGAGGCCCTCGCGATAGGGCTCTATTGCGCGCTCTCCGCGCACGATTTTGAAGACGGCATCATTCTGGCCGTGAATCACAGTGGGGACAGCGACTCGACAGGCTCGATTACCGGGAATCTCCTCGGGGCAGCGGCGGGAGTCCAAGCGATTCCGGAACGATGGCTTTTAAACCTCGAGCTGCGAACCACCATCGAAGCACTGGCAGACGATCTTGCTGCCTTTCCCGAGTGGCGGCTGGGCGGCGAAAGCGACCGAGAGGAACGGGCGTTTTATACCAGCCGCTATCCCCTCGCTTAGCGGAACCGCGCCGCCAAGAGGGCCGCTAGTCTGCTTTTTTCAGGTAGCCAAACAATTCCTTTACGCGCGGAAGAAGGGCCAGGGCGCCGAGTTCGCGGAAACGCGCGGCACGCTGGCGGTAGCCGTATTCGCCCGGGGCGATGATGGCCATGAAGGGCACGCCTGCGTCACGGGCGGCCAGCGCATCGTCAATGTTGTCGCCGAGGTACAGGGCGGTCGAGGGGTCACGCTGGCCAAGGATTTTGTGCAAACCTTCCGGATGCGGCTTTTTCTTCGCGTCGTCCATGGTGACGATGGTGCGGAAATGTTTGGTGGCCGGCCAGCGTTCGAACGTGAATGAGAATTCCTGCCGGGTGCGTCCCGTGAAGAGATTCAGCTCGAAGCTCTGTGCCCACTCTTCAATCTGCCGCGCGCTGACCATCAGTTTTTCGTTTCGAACGTTCCCCGGCTTGCCGTCGCTGCCCCAATAAAACCTTTCAAACGCCGCGCGCGCTGCTTCGTACGAAGTGGGGTAGCCAAGTGAACTTACCCACGCGGAAACCAGGCTCCAGTCATCGTTGAATCCCGGCTTGCTTTTCCATTGGTGCAGTTCCGCAAGTGTTACCCGCTTGCCGGTCAAGTAGCGCACCGTATCCAGCGCCGAACGCCAGTAAGTGCCGCGTACATCGACGAGAACGCCATCGACATCGAAGACTAGGATGTGAGGCCGTAGCGTCTTTTTCATGGTCTTCCAAAAGATGCACCTGGAATTTGGGGGGCTTCCCGCCAACGCGGAAGGAAGGCACGCGGGAGCCGGAGAAAAATATAAAACGTAAGGATATCACGGTGGCCAAAGTTCCCGAGTTACGGGAAGCTCATGGGGATGGCCATGAAAGCAAAAAAAGCACGCCACTGGAGAACGCGCGCTTGGCTCGCTCGGAATCCGGCGGTACTAAGCCTGGTGCACCCGTCTTCGGCGGAATCCCGCCTCAGTAGATCAGCTCACGCTGCGCCACGATCCTATAAGGAAACGACTGGTTGACGGCATTGATCCAGCAGCTGTCGTATTGAATGTTGGCCGTGCCACCACCGTTCCAGGCGACCGTCGGTATGCCCGGGGGACTGTAAGCACCCAAGGGAATGGGGTGGGTATAGGTAGGCGGGGTGTCACTGTACAAGTTGGCTACGAACAACGAACCGTTCAGCGTGCCATTGCCTCCGCCGTTCTTTTGAACGTTACCTTTCCCGATTACCAAAATGAGTCCGTTGTAGCTAGGAGTGCCATTAAAGGTCAGCGTACCGGTGACCACCAGAATCCCTGCCCCCGGCCCGCCAAACGTATAGTCTCCTTGGACAACATTGATCACCGGGGCGCCATCGGTGCCCAGGTTCAGAGTGGAAGGATTGGGCAGGGGACTGAGTCCGTAGACGTTGGGACCCGCCGCGGTGGTGATGGAGTTAACCAGGTTTGTCAAACCATCCACGGTGGACAACGGGCCTAAATTCGAACTTTCGTCTGCTATGCCGGAAGGGGTGCCCGTGTAGCTTCCGGGGCGGTTGACTTGCGTCCCCAAACTGGTTGTCGACGCGGCGTTATAGCCGGCGAGCCCGGGAACGTTGGCGGCCGCAGGACATCCCGTGCCAGTCGGCCCATGATGGGCGTCGGTTCCGCTGACACCGAACGCAGCTGAGTTTGGATTAGTACCATAGTCCGGATTGGGACCGTCAAAAATCATCGCCCCGGGCATGGGCGGGAAGGAGGTTTGGCTGACTTCGTATTGCGTCATTCGGCGTGAACCGCTGCTGGTGACTGCCAGCGCCGTCAGTTCATATACCGGAAGGTAAGTGTTACTGGCCGCGGAACAGCCTGTGTAAGTGATGTTGCTTATGGCCACTTCATTCGTCCCGTTCCAACAGACACGATAGCCGGCCGTGGTGTCGCTGCCAGACGACCCATTAACGGGCATGAGCTTTGAAGTTGTCGATGGTTTATTGATCATGGCCATCACGCGGACCCACTTCCAGGGGAGTATCGGAGTGGCGGCATAGCTCGTGCTCTTGGAAGCAGCAGGCGTCACATACCAAGATCCCGTCGGCACGCCGCTCACACAAACGACTTCCTTGCAGATTTCCGTATCCGGATAAGTAGTGGGGGCGCCCAGAGGGAGCCAGGGAGTAATGGTCTCTCCTGCCGCAGGGTTGGTAATGTAAAGAACACCGTTGGCCAGGCCGGGTAGCGGGAACGGAGGAACATTGGTGGAACTGAAAAGAGCGCTGCCGCCCAAGCTGTCCGTAGCGCCGGAGCGCAAGCGGTCGCGCACTTCTTCAATGCCCCCCTTGGACGAAAAAAACGCCGTCTGTTCGTCGCGAAAATTCGCGCTGATATTCGTCTCCGTGTTGGACATCATGATCATGCCCATCAGGGCCGCGCTGATAAGCATTAGCATCAGCAGTGCAACTACCAGAGCAACCCCGCGTTCCGAGGTCCTGAGGTTCTTGCCGTGAAAAACGATCATCGTAGTTCTCCTACCTGCACGACATCACCGCGCCTGAGGCCGCCATCGAGCAGTTGTTCAGAGACACTTCTCCCTGAAAGGTGGTCTCGATCGGCTGCTTCGTTTTGGGATCCAGCACGGCATTGTTGCGGATCAGCAAGCTCACCTGAATGGTCTTGATGGACGCGATTATCTGGGCGCCTCCGACAGTACTAATGTCCTGCGGCAGCGTCGTAACTTGAGTTCCGTCAGCCTTAAAGTAGGAAAAGATGGGATTGCTGAGCACGTCGTTCACTTCCGTTCCCCAGTTTGGCGGCGACTGGCCGGTCAGCGGATCGGCGCTAACCTTGTCCACCTGGCTGCGTTGCAAGCACCAGGCACAGCTACCCGAGCCGTTGGAGGCCATGTAGATGACGCTTTGCACCACGCCGTCGCCATTCATATCGCCTTCGAAACGGATCTCGTTCGCGTCTATTTTCACCAACCCGATAGCCATGCGGTTGTCATTGATGAGCGGAGCGGCCAGCGCCGGCGACCACAAAGCGCTGGCGGTATCCACCATCCGCGAATTTGGATATCCGATCTGGTTGACGTCACGAAAGAACTGGTCGACGAAATCGCGCGCTTCCTGGAAATTGTCGAGCTTGACCTGCTCGCTGAAGGCCCGCTGTTGAGCCATGTCAAGCTGCACAAAGATTCCGGCACTGATGATGCCCAGAATCAACACCACCACCATCATCTCGATCAAGGAGAACCCTTTTTGACCATGGCCGGCTTCGCGGTTCATGCTAGTTTCCTCCGACCAGTGAGCGAATTGTCACCGGGAGCGAGAACAAAATCTGGTTGGTGCCCGAACCCTTCATCTTTGCGGAAACCGTCACCAGGCTCACGTAGCTCGAGGGCGTCTGAATGTTCCACCGCACGTCGTACGTTGATTGCCGGCCGGAGGTGCCACACGAGGTGAAGGACATGTAATAACCCGCCGGCGCGCCCGAGCTTCCCTGGGCTAGGGAGAAGTCGATGGAACCCGAAGACAGCACCGTCGCTCCGGTTCCCGCCGTCGATCCGGTGATGTTGATGGTATGTGCTGCGCCGGCGCAGTCCGTAATCGTGAGGGTTGCCGCTCCGCCTGCAGAAGCGCTGGTTATTTTTTCGATGGCCATTTGCGCGATGACCGTGGAATTGCTCTGCTGCCGGTTCTTGGAATTCGTTCCAATGGCGATAGGAATCAAGACCGCGCATCCGAGCACCCCGACGGTCAGCACAAAACTCGCCATCATGAGCTCGATCAGAGACGTGCCGGTCTGACCGGTGTATCTGATCTTTCTTTTCAATTCCATGCGGCACCGTTCCACGTCACCATTTTTGTGCGACCACCTTTGGTTACCACGACCGCTGCCCAACCCGCTCTGCCCACCCGGGTATCCGTCAGGTAATAGACAAAATACCCCGCCGCCGGAGTGCTACAGGTCGCAGGGGTTGTTGTGGTGTCGTAGTTACAGGGCAGACCTCGCCCGGTGTAGCCGAGAGTGCTGGTATTATCGTATGAGCTGGATCCCGAATCTCCCACCAGGACATACGCAGTTGGTTGTCCGCTGCCGCTGGGAGTCCCGGAGGCCGGAACGGTAGTCCCGCTGAACTCCATCATCGGTTCACCGGCGTCGAAGCTCGAATTGCCATTCAGATCGACATAGGCGATGCGCGCTCCGTTGCGGGTCCCGTAACGAATCTCGTACGTGGTGTTGTTCTTCGCTGCCAGGATTCTGGCCTGTTGCATGAGTCCGGAAAGATCGCCCGCCGAGGCGCGCAACCGTAGGTTGGAAACGGCCAAGAAGATGTTCGGAACGGCGATCGCTGCCGCAATCATCACCACCAGCACAACAATCAAGATTTCTATGAGGCTGAATCCGCGCTGGCCAGGGCACCTCATCCCGCTCTTCCTCGAATCAATTCTCATTAATGACTTCCTTCTGGGGCACTGGCTGCCAGGGGCTTGGGCAGCGAACAGCAACGTTCCCAGAACAAATTTAGCACTTTGAGCGCCAATTTCGAACGCTGGTAAGTTATTCTGTTACTGACACTTAGAGGAGCCAAAAGCGCCGATTCGGTTTTGGGAAGAATTGGCTTGGGTAGAAAGGTAACAGGCCTGGTACCTGGAGCCAGGTGCCGACCGGGCGATCAAAGGCACCGCTTTCTCTACGCGCCCAGCAGAAAGTGCCGGTGTTCGGGGCGTCCCCGGCGAAAGGCGGCCAACCGGTCGTTCGCCTGGTTGCCGCCTCTTTCGGGCTCTTGCTATACTCGGGGGCGTCAGAGCCGCGGCCGGGCGAAAGGCATCCTCCGGAACGGCGCCCGCAGCAGATCATTTCCCTGCGAACTTACGACCGAGTGGCTGCAAAGGATAGCGCGCCATGCACGTCTGCGCGCGCCGGCCGCCTTGCGGCCGCCAGAAACGAGGAGAGAACTATGGCTGGATATGGCGGTGTCGATTACATCGATTTTGATTCGCAACTGAACGACGAAGAGCGGCTGGTGCGGCAAACGGCGCGGCAATTCGTCGAAAACGAAATCATCCCGATCATTGAAAAACACAACCGCGAAGGCGTTTTCCCTAAGCATCTGGTGCCGCAACTCGGCGAGCTGGGATTTTTCGGCGCGAATCTGCACGGCTACGGCTGCGCGGGAATGTCCAACGTGGCGTACGGATTGATGACCCAGGAACTGGAGCGCGGGGATTCCGGGTTGCGCAGCTTTGTTTCCGTGCAGGGCGCGCTGGTGATGTATCCGATCTACACTTTCGGCAGCGACGCGCAGAAAAACAAGTGGCTGCCGCTCCTGCAGCAAGGCAAAGCCATCGGCTGCTTTGGCCTGACCGAACCGCAATTCGGATCGAATCCGGGCGGCATGCTGACGCGCGCGGTGAAGCAGGGCAACAGCTACATCTTAAACGGCGAAAAAATGTGGATCACCAGCGGGTCGATCGCGGACCTGGCGGTGGTGTGGGCCAAGACCGAGGACGACCAGATCCGCGGATTCCTGGTGGAAAAAGGCGCGCCTGGATTCAAGACCTGGGAGGTGCACGGGAAATGGTCGCTGCGCGCCTCGGTGACGTCCGGATTAGCATTCGTCGACTGCCAAATCCCGGAAGAAAACTTGCTGCCCGGAGTTGTTGGGTTGAAGGGGCCACTAAGTTGCCTGAACCAGGCGCGCTATGGAATCGGATGGGGCGCGCTGGGGGCGGCCATGGCGTGTTACCACGAGGCACTCGAATACGCCAAGACGCGCAAACAGTTCGCCAACAAACCCATTGCTTCGCACCAGCTGGTGCAGGAAAAACTGGCGTGGATGATCACGGAGATCGTAAAGGGGCAATTGCTGGCGCTGCACGTTGGCCGCCTGAAGGACAACGGAAGGGTTGACCCGGCGCATATTTCGATGCTGAAGATGAACAACGTGGCCATTGCGCTGGAAACGGCGCGCAAGGCCCGTGACATTCTCGGCGCCAACGGCATCGTGGACGATTACTGCATCATGCGGCACATGAACAATCTCGAGAGCGTGTACACCTACGAAGGAACAAACGACATTCATAAGCTGGTGATCGGCGAGCGCATCACCGGCATTGCCGCATTCGTGTAATGTCTGAAAGCGCGGACTGACCTCTGCCTCCACGCTTTCCATCCAACCCATCTCCAAGCCGGCCGAATCTTGTATGCTGTGGGGCAGGCCCGCCGCGGCGGGCGCCTCTAGGAGGAGCTACGTTCTATGTGTTCATGTGCCACTCGGGTGATTCGATTCCTCCGCTATGCAGTTGCCGTACTGCTCATAGCTCTCGCTGGCCAATGCGGAATTGTTCGCGGGCAGCAGAAAACTGCACCGGCAGAAGAGAAGCCGAAGATTCGGGCGATCACCGCGTTCATCAACCTGGATCGGGCGCAGTACCAGGAGCAGGTGGCGGATGCGTTGAAGATGCTGAAGCGCGGGCAGACCATTCTTGAATCGCGCGGATACCAGGTCCAAACGATCCGCATCGCCACGCAGCCCTTTCCGGAGTACACCCAGGGGCTGACCGCCGAGCAGACCGTCGCGTTTTTCAAGGACTACGACGCCTTAGCAACGAGAGAAAAGTTTGCGGCGTCCATCGGCCCGGCCATGCTGAATGCCGGGGACAGCGATTCGCAAGCGAAATTGCTTGCGGAGATCCTCAGCAACACCAAGACGCTGAATGCTAGCGTGGTGGTTGCGGGCGAGGACGGCGTGCGCTGGGGCGCCGTAGGTGCCGCGGCTCGCGTGATGAAAAAACTCGAGGAGACGGAGCACAGCCAGGGTAATTTCCGTTTTGCGGCAATAGCCATGGTGCCGCCGTTGACGCCATTCTTTCCGGCCGCTTATCACACCGGTTTCGGACACCAGTTCGCGATCGCGCTGGAATCGGCAAACGTGGTGATGGCGACGTTGAAGGATGCCCCGGACCTGGCGACGGCCAAGCAGCGGCTGACGGATAGATTGGCAACCAGCGCCTTCGATATCGAGCGCAATGCGGGACGCATCGATCAGGACACCGGGTGGACCTACATGGGAATCGATCTTTCTCCAGCGCCGTCGCCACCGGAGAATGCTTCGATCGGTGCGGCCATCGAGAATTTGACCACCCAACCCGTGGGCATGAGTGGAACGCTCACGGCGGCGGCCACGATTACCGCGGCGGTCAAAGACGTCAAAGTCAAACAAACCGGGTATAGCGGTTTAATGCTGCCCATCTTGGAAGATAGGCGACTGGCCCAGCGGTGGAGCGAAGGACACATTTCCATTGACGCCCTGCTCAGTTATTCGGCGGTGTGTGGCACAGGCCTGGACACCGTTCCGCTCCCCGGGGACATCACCGCCGAGCAGCTTTCCCTCATTATCGGCGACATGGCCAGCCTGGCATTCAAGTGGCACAAACCACTTTCTGCGAGACTGCTCCCTGTTCTTGGCAAGGGCTGGGGCGAAATGACGGAGTTCGACAATCCGTTCCTGGTAAATGCGAAGCTGCAGCCGTTCGACAGCAAGTAGCGTTTCGAGTCGCCCGTTTTCAGGAGGCCCGAACTTATGGAGTGCCAGCAGTATGTGCTCCCGACGCCTCCGGTATCTTCCTTTTTTTATATTGACCAGCCTTGGCGGTACTCTCGCCGCAAAAAGTCGTTGGCCGCGAGCACGTTGGTGATACGCATGTTGGGGCCGTCGTAGTAGATCTTCTTTCCGGCACGCAGCGCCACAATGCCGAGGAGCATGACCT
>Ga0209689_1001219_pt1 | contig 19116 bp, 19 predicted proteins | sample GraSoiAngelo_149_FD_187119 | JGI IMG/M metagenome (GOLD analysis project Ga0209689, IMG submission 187119) | Grasslands soil microbial communities from the Angelo Coastal Reserve, California, USA - 14_1009_09_30cm (SPAdes) (version 2) | ecosystem: Environmental > Terrestrial > Soil > Grasslands ... | reverse complement strand
CGCGCATATCCCGCTCTGGGCAGTCTATCCGCAATGGGGCTGGGGGACGAGCGACAGCGAACGCGCTCTCGGATATTTGAAACGCTTCGGTTCGGTGACGGTGCTAAACGGTCACATCCATCAGGTGCTCCAGAAAGTCGAAGGTAACGTGACTTTCCACACCGCGATGTCTACTGCCTTTCCACAGCCCGCGCCTGGGACTGCGGCGTCGCCCGGTCCGATGAAAGTACCGGCCGAAAAGCTGCGCAGCATGCTTGGCCTAACAAGCGTTCAGTATAAGCAAGGCAAAACTGCGCTCGCCGTCGTCGATTCAAACCTCAGCTAGATCTACTCAAACCATGATTACACTTACTCCAAAAAATAAAATGACGGCACTGTTGTGCGGCATCGCTTTCCTCAATCTGTCTCTCTTCGTACTTGGTGGCGAGATGAAGAACGCCGACGGAACCAGCACCAAGCAAAATAAAATAGAGATCAAAGACTTCGCTTTCAATCCTCAGACCTTAACCGTGAGGTCTGGGGAGAACGTGACCTGGATCAATCGGGACGAAGAACCGCACACCGTCGTGAGCGTCCAGAAGCAGTTTAAGAAATCTACCGCGCTCGACACGGATCAAGAGTTCACGATCACAGCGGGCGCTCCCGGTACTTACACCTATTTTTGCTCAGTTCACCCGAAGATGACTGGCACGATCGTTGTGGTGAAGCCGTGATGAACGATTGGTGCCCACTTACCAAGCCCCCGAAGCGGCAGCGTTATGAAACTATTTCTCGTGGCTTCCACGAATCCCTTCGATCTGAAGGCCGCGCTCCTCGCGGGACACGCGCAGCATCCGGTCATCATTCATTTTCCGATTGCGCTCTTTATAGTGAGCGCCGTCTTCGAGGTACTGGCAGTCTGGCGCAAGCAACCGATTCTCGCAACGGTCGCCTATTACAATCTACTGGGCGCCGCGCTGACCGCCCCATTGGCGATCGCCACTGGCTTGGGAGCGTGGCGATGGCAACTCGAAGGCGCGACCCTCAAGGGCAACTTACTACTGCATATGATCTGCGCGCTGACTTCGGCGTCGCTAATCTTCTTTCTCTGCTGGATGCGCTCGCGCCTCCGCGCGAAAGGCATCCCGCCGCGTGTCGCTTATTTCGCAGTGACGTTGCTCGCGCTGATGGTGATCACGCTCACTGGGCATCTCGGTGGAATCCTCAGCGGCGTTGAAACGCCCTGAGTGGTAGGCAACCGGACCCCTCAAATGCACACAACGATTAGTCAGATGCTATACCCGGATCGCCAGGCGTTTTTTGAGAAGCTTGCGCTGAGTTTACCGCCGCAACCGGCAATCAAGATCGGGCCGGCGCCGCTCCCTGGCGGAGAGCGCAGGGCAGGATTGCGGAATTTGCGGAATGCGGTGCCGACCGAGAGCTTGAGCATGGCGCAACGAAGCATGAAGCCGAGCCGAAGATCACAGAGAGATCAGAGGCCGGAGACGAGAGGTCTGAATTCAGACGAGTTGGCATGAAACCGATATTCCAAATTAATCATCGACACGGATCGAGCGCGCACACTGCGCGCATGCGTCGTAGGTCCCCCAAGACGGACTTTCATTACCAAGCACCGACGCTCGACGATATCCGTGGCCGACCTGTTGAGGATTGCAAACCGCCTTTCTATGCTCTCAGCCGGGATTACTTCGCGCGCGAAGCGCATCTGCACTTCGCGACCGAGGCCACGGCTTTTTCCTGCTCATGATGACGACCGTGCTGCCGTTGTTCAATGGAGCAAACGCCGTCGTGGAGCTGATCCGCTCGACCGGGGGGAGCATTCTGATTCCGGCGATTCGTTAGGAATCGCCAGAACTCTTAGGATCGACAGGTGGCTGACGACGAAATTCGTCAGCTCGACACATTCGACGTCGCTCAGGGCTGGCTTCGTCTTGCCCTACCAGCGATAGTTTCGATGATGAGATGCGTGATCACAGCGCTGCTCCTGTTTCCGTCGATCGTAGCGGTGGCTGAGAATACTGCCCCGAAGTTCTCCACGGCGAATCCGTCCTTTGGCGGATTTGACGTTCGTTCCGCCGAGCGATTCGCGAAGTTGGCGCTCGCGTGCGTCGAGAAAGAGTATCCGAACAAAATCAGTCATGTTCTGAATAGCGACGCCGATGTCGCCCCGCCACGGAAGCTCACCCCCGCATTTTATGGCTGTTACGACTGGCATTCATCCGTTCACGGACATTGGTTACTCGTCAAGCTGATCCGGACGTTTCCAGACGCGTCGTTTGCCCGGTCGGCGCGCGACGCGCTGCGCAAGAGTCTCAGCGCGGAAAACCTGAAGCAGGAAGCCACTTATCTTCGAGGAGCGGGTCGGGCGAGTTTCGAACGGCCGTATGGATTGGCGTGGCTTTTCCAATTATGCGCCGAGCTGCGCGAGTGGGACGATGAGCAGGCGCGCGAGATGTCGGCAAACCTGCGGCCACTTGAAGAAGAGGCCGTGGAGCGATTGAAAACGTGGCTGCCTAAACTCTCGCATCCGGTGCGAATCGGTGAGCACGATCAAACCGCGTTCGCGCTTGGCCTGATGCTCGATTACGCGCGTTCAACAGGCAACGAAGCGTTCGCGAAACTTGCTAGTGATTCGGCGAAAAAGTTCTTTCTCGCTGATAAAGATTGTCCGCTCAATTATGAGCCTTCCGGCGAAGATTTTCTTTCTCCCTGTCTGGGCGAGGCAGACGTCATGCGCCGCGTGCTTTCTCCGGCGGAATTCGCGAAGTGGCTAAAAGATTTTCTGCCGGAAATCCCAGCGGCGCCTCCACAAAGTGAAAGGCCCGCAATCGATTGGCTGCCAATCGTAGTCTCACCCGATCCCAGCGACCCGAAGCTCGCGCATCTTGACGGATTGAATTTGAGCCGCGCATGGATGTTGGAGGGAATTATCTCAGCGCTTCCTGCGGACGATCTTCGCCGGCCAGCGCTTGCTGCCGCGGCAGACGCCCATCGCCGCGCTGGGCTTACCGCGGTGACGGGCGAGCATTATGAAGGCGGACATTGGCTCGGAAGCTTTGCGGTCTATCTGACCACTCAGCGCGGAATTCAACGCGCAAAATAAGCAAAGCAGCCAACTACTTGTAAATCTCCACGACGAATTTGCCGTTTAGATCCACGTATCCCCGGTACATCCCAGAGGTGTTAAACGGTAAGGCCATGTTTCGCTGGCGATCGATCGCGATCAATCCACCGGTGCCGCCAAGCTTCGCGACCTTATCAAGAACACTCTGCGCAGCTTCTTTCAAAGACATTCCGCGATATTCCATTAGAGCCGAAACATCATGCGCCACGGTTGCACGAATAAAATATTCGCCGTCGCCTGTGGCAGAGACAGCGCAGGTTGAATTATTTGCGTAAGTGCCCGCGCCGATGACCGGGGAATCACCGACACGCCCCGGCCGCTTGTTGGTCGTGCCGCCAGTTGAAGTTGCCGCGGCGAGATTGCCATTCCGATCGAGCGCTACCGCTCCGACCGTCCCATGTCGATCTTGATCGGTAATGATAAACGCTTTCCCGGCGGTGCCCGTGCGACTCTTTTCGGCAGCTTTAATTTTCTCCAAAGCCTCCCAGCGCTCCTGGGTGTAAAAATATTTTTGATCCACCAGTTCAATCCCGTTCTCCCTGGCAAAAGTTTCCGCGCCGTCGCCATCCATCATTACGTGACCAGATTTTTCCATGACGAGCCGGGCCAGGCTGATGGGATTCTTGATGTGCTTCAAGGAAGCAACCGCGCCGGCCGCGAGCGTTTTGCCGTCCATGATGGCCGCGTCCATCTCATTTGTGCCAGCGCTCGTAAACACTGCGCCTTTGCCTGCATTAAAATGCGGATCGTCCTCGAGCACGCGCACGGCGGCTTCTGTGGCGTCGAGGCTCGATCCACCGCGCTTCAAAATTTCGTAACCCGCCATTAGCGCCCGCTCCAGGCCGGCGCGGTAATCACGCTCGCGTTCTGGTGTCATTTTACTGCGCTCAATAGTTCCGGCGCCGCCATGCAGTACGAGCCCGAATTTTTCTATTTCCATGTTTGGCTGGTCGTCTGGTTTTCCTTTACTAACGGCCTTCGCCGGACCGGATTGCCCCTGGGCGGCCGCCAGCGCCCCGGCACTAAATAGCACGGTGGCAAAGAAGCAATTCCGTATGCGAAACAAATTCATATCGCGCAGGGTCAGTCCGCCAGCGAATTCTGGATCTTAACATCCAAAGCTGGACGGCGAAAGCCTTCGGCGTTGTGCCGACTGGCTTACCTGTAGCCGTCGCCCTGCTTGCATCGCTGAAGCTTTCCGAAGGCGGGTGGGCGACGCGATGCCCGCGCGTCAAAATCATCAGCGCCGCGCTTCCCATAGGGAAGCGACTACAGCAAACGATTTAACCTCTAACCCTTCGACAAAGTTTGCTCTTTTGCCCATCGCGAAGTAAGGCAACTCTCCTAAATGGCGAACGCTCATCCGCCCGTTGTCGTTGCCCAGGAAATCGGTCAGGTCGCGCGCAATTTTCTGCGCGAAGTGGGCAGCGTGTTTTGGTTCATCGCGCATACGTTCGAGGAAACGCTCGAGCGTATTCAGCACGGGCGCGTGCCATTTCGCGCCGCGAGCTTTTTCCGCCACACCGAGCGGGCCGGTGTCGATTCGGTACCACTGGTCGGGCTGGTTTCCTTTTTTCTCGGTCTGACCATGGCGCTGTTGACGGGCTACCAGTTACAACGCTTCGGGACGGAGCGGTTGATCCCCGGTCTGGTTGCAATTGCTTTTACACGCGAGCTTGGGCCCCTGATCACCGGTATCATGCTCGCAGCGCGAATCGGCGCGGCGTTTACGGCGGAATTGGGCACCATGCAGGTTTCCGAAGAAGTTGAGGCAATCGAGGCGATGGGAATCGGCCCGTTGCGTTTCCTTGTTGCGCCGCGACTGCTTGCGCTGTTTCTGCTGATGCCGTGCTTGTCCACGGTTTCGAACATCTCGGCAATATTCGCGAGCAGCCTTATCAGCAAAGCTTATTTCAGCATCGCCTTTCCCTATTTTCTCGACCTCGTAAAGGATTCGCTGCTGATTCGCGATATCATCACTGGCGTTTTGAAGAGCTTCTTGTTCGGTCTGCTCATCGGGGCGATCGCCTGTTACCGGGGGCTGACCGTCAAAGGCGGCGCCGCGGGAGTCGGCACATCGACCACTTCAAGTGTTGTCACGGCAATCACTGCCGTGATCGGCTTCGATACACTCTACAACATCGTTTACACTGTGTTTTTCCCAACTTGAGCACGCCGTCGCACATGGTCGAGCTGCGCGACGTGCACATGCAGTTCGAGGAAAAAAAAGTGCTCGACGGTTTTTCTCTCAAAGTCGAGCCACAGGAACGTCTCGTTATCATGGGCCAAAGCGGCAGTGGCAAGAGCACGATTTTGCGGTTGATTCTGGGCACGCTCCGGCCCAATTCCGGTTCGATTTTTTTCAAGCAATTTGAAATCACGCGGCTGCGGCGTCGGAAGTTGCAGCAAGTTCGCCGGCACATGGGAATGGTCTATCAATACTCGGCGCTGCTGAGCTCGCGCAATGTGCGCGACAACGTCGCGTTGCCGCTGGAAGAGCTAACGGTTAAGTCGCGGAGCGAGATTGACAAGATTGTCGATGAAAAGCTCGACCTCGTCGGCATGAAAGATACAAAAGAGCTGTTGCCCGAGGAGCTGAGTGGCGGCATGAAAAAACGCATTGCTCTGGCGCGCGCACTTGTGCTTAACCCCGAATTGCTCCTTCTTGACGAGCCCTCGGCTGGACTCGACCCAGTTATTGCTTCCGTGATCGATGAGTTGATTATCAGCCTCAGCGAAAAATCGAAGGTTACATCGATCACCGCCACGCATGAAATGGACAGCGCCTTTCGCATCGGCACGCGAATGGCTATGCTGTATCAGGGAAAAGTCATTGAAGAAGCCGAACCTGAAAAATTCAAACAATCCAAAAATCCGGTGGTCGCTCAGTTCTTGAGCGGGAGCACCAAAGGTCCCATTCTGGAAGGCAGCCAAGATGCAATTACAAAGAAATGAAATTATGACCGGGCTGCTCGTGATCGGGACGATCGCGGTGATCGCGTTCGTTCTTGTTCTGCTTGGCGCTCCGGGGTTGTTCCGGCCGCTTGTGACCTACAAGATTTATTTCGACAACGCAGTCGGAATTAAACAGGGCGCGCCGGTAATGCTTGCGGGTCGCAAGATTGGACAAGTCCAGAAACTTTTTTCGCCAGTCTCGAGCGAAGAAGAGAAACGCGCCGAAGAAGCAGCCGCAGCCATTCATCCGTCCGAACCCAACGCCAGCCCCGCTCCGGCGGAAAACAAGCCAAAGTTTGAGGTGCGCGTCGACGTTCAAGTGGACAAGAGCGCCAAAGTCTATCGTGATGCCAGGGCGCGACTGATGCAGCTCGGGTTGCTCGGCGACATGGCCATCGACATCACGCAGGGAATAGAAAGCTCCGGCCGGGCCAAAGATGGCGAAATATTCGCTGGAGAACGCACTCCCGACTTGGGCGAAGCCGCAGCCAGGATGCTGGAAGTCATCAAACCGGTGGCGGCCGAAGCCACTAACACGATGAAAGACCTTCAGCAGACGGCCCAAAATCTCAATCGCCTGACGGACGAAAATTCCGAGTTGACGCTCGCACTGGGCCAGTTCAAGACGTTCGGCGAACATCTTGTCGATCTGACCGCGCCAGACAGCTCGCTCTCGCATTCGCTCACCAACATCGAAAAGATCAGCACCAGCCTTACGGAAAACAACAACATTGAGATGACACTGCAAAACCTTCGCGCGTCATCAGAAAAACTAAAAATCACCGTTACCGACCTCGGTCCAGTCGGCCAAAATCTCAAGGAATTTAGCGAAACAATAAAAACTCAGCCATGGCGTCTGATTTGGCCAAGCACAAAGAAATATCCGCAAGAACAGCAGCAAGTGGCCACGGCCGGTCAGCAACGACCGATTACCGTCCGCAAGAGCGCAAGGACGAGGCCGAGTCCCACACCGACGCGGCGCAGCGTTTCCGACCGATAAAATAAGTGCTGATCGTCAGGCAACTTTTTTTGACGAGGCGCCCTCCAAAAATTTTAGAACTGCCGCTTCCGTGGAGGCAAGGTTAATAACTTCTTTTTCGAGCGCTTCCCTGGTCCTTTGTTTCAAACCATCGATGGAATTTCCCTTCAGATAAGTTTCGAGCACGGCGGGATGAATATAACACTTCCGGCAAATGGCCGGTGTGTTCCCGAGAATTTTCGCGACTGTCTCGATCGCGCTTTTGATGTTGGCTTTGGCCTGCTTCTTTGTTTCAAACGCGCCGGCCGCGCTGAGCGTGATCGCGGCTAGCACTGTTCCCGCCCAGGTGCGGAAATCTTTCGCCGTGAATTCTTCGCCCGTGATCTCGCGCAGATATTCGTTTACATCCTGGGAAGTGATGTTGTGCAGGTCGCCTTCGTCACCGACGTATTGAAAGAGATCCTGACCCGGCAAATCCTGCAGCTTCAATACAATCTTCGCGATCCGCCGGTCAGTTACGGCAATTTCATGCGGCCGCCCGCTCTTACCGCGAAAACGAAAATGCAGCTTCGCGCCTCTCACGTCCACATGTCGATCTTTCATAGTCGTGAGACCGAACGATTTGTTTTCGCGCGCGTACTCTTCATTGCCAACGCGAATTAGGCTTCGTTGGAGAAGCTGGACGATAGTTGCGAGCACTTTATTGCGCGGCAGGCCAGGCAGAGCCAAATCTTCCTGGACCCGTTTTCTAATTTTCGGGAGCGCTCTTCCGAAACTGATCATTCGATCGTACTTGTTCTCGTCGCGCACCTCCCGCCAGCGCTCATGGTAGCCATATTGTTTCCGGCCACGGGCGTCGCGCCCGGTAGCCTGGATGTGTCCATTCGGTGAAGGACAAATCCAGACATCGCTCCACGCCGGAGGAATGGCGAGACGGCTGATGCGCAACAGCCGTTGTTCGTCACGAATCGGCTTTTTATCCGTATCAAAATACTCGAAGCCGTCGCCGTTCGCTTTGCGCGTGTAACCGGGTTGAGTGTCGCTTACATAACGCAACCCAGCTTCTTCAGCAGCTTCAAGCGAATCGGCAGGGACGGCCGTGTTGCCGTTTTGCCTGTTTTCGCTACCGCGCTTTCTTGCGAACGCACGCACGTGATTTGATTCGGATGAGAAGGTGGAGACGGACCGTTGGCCCTTCGACACGTTTTCGAACGCCCGAGTCGCCACAGCGAAACGTCGCGCCGCACAGATGCGCGCCCAATTTCCTCTTCCACCTTGATCGCCTTGATCAAATTGCTGCTGCGACGGCGGTCGCAAGCACGGATAGGAGTAAGGAAGAGGAAGCGTTCCCAAAGCTAACCCTCAACCCGAATTTATTGAACCAATGACCTAAACCAACTACCTACACCCCCGCCACCACACTTGACACCCTACATAAGGGTTAGGTGTTCGGCGTCGCAGAAGATAAGGCAGCTTCTTTAGTCGCTCGCCTCCTTGAAACGGTGCGTGCAACCCCGATAACAATAAGAATCACACTGGGCCAAAAAGTAAATAAGGCCAAAATCCCAAATCCAACCGGATTAGGATCAGGGTCACGCGTGAGACCAAGGGTCGCCAGCAGAATAGTGATTAACAGCGGACCGCTGCCGAGAACGAATAGCGCTAAGCCGATCCAGAGAAGCCGAGAGGTACGACGCTTTCTTCGCGATGTCGCTGCGGTTTGACTCATAGCGAGTTAAAACCTAACAAGGTTTATATGGAATCTTTCGGTCTAATTGCATTATTGCCCTAAAAATGGTGGCGAAATACGCCATGAGAATGACTTTGCCAAAAGCCCAATCGAAATCCAATCGCGAAAAGAACAGAAATCGGAATTTGGGTTTCGCACGACGAGTCCGGCGCATCGACGATGGCGATCATAGCAGGCTCCGGGTAGCGCACGCGTCTCGCGTGCTGGTTTCGGTGTCTCACCGAAACAATCTTTGTCCGGATTCGGTAACCCCGGGGGATTTTGTCTCCACAAGGGAAGTTCGTGATCGCGAGGACGCGCTCACCAGGCGCGAGACGCACGCGCTACCCTACGGACCGTAGCTCTTGGTGAATTTCTTTTTCGATTCGCTCTCGGATTCAGTCGAAGTGACAGGCGGAGCTGTTTCGGAACTCGTCGCTGGTGGCGACGACGGTTTCTGTTCGGGCGCCGGTTGTTCTGTGGGCTCCGGTTTCGCAGTCGCTGACTGCGCAGCGCCTTTTGGCGTTTCTCGCGCAACTTCGACATAGACCATCTGCAAATTGGACAGGGCGTTGCGCAACACGGTGGACTCTTCGTTTGTCAGATTTCCGCGCGTTTTTTCCTGAATCATGGCCAGCTGATCGATAAACATCCTGGCCAAATCCAGATTCACTTCGCCTTCGCCGGTTTTTGGATTTGGGATTTGCCCAAGAAACAAAGCGGCGTTTTGGGCGTGCATCATGACGAACTCAATAAAGCGCTGGGAAAGCTCGCCGCTCTGTGTGCTGGTTTGGACTTCAGCCATGGGTCATTTCTGTTTCGCGGCTGCGGAGCCTTCCGGCGGTCGCACCGTTGCCAAAACATACGGTTGATCGCGAAAATATTTCGCGGCCACGCGCTTGATATCGTCGAGCGTGACCGCATCAACATCGTGCTCAAGCCGCTTGTAATAATCGAAGCCGAGCCCGTAGATCTCCTCGAGGGCGCACTGATAACCGAAAGCTTCGTTGCTTTGGTTCGCGATCTCTTGTTGCCCAATCAATTTCTTTTTCGCCCGCGCCAGCTCCTCGTTGGTCAGACCGTCATTGGCGAGCTTGTGAATTTCATCGAGCAACGCGGTTTTCACCGGCTCGATTTTCTGCGGGTCGGTTCCGAGATAAAAGGCGAAAAGTCCGGGCACGAGTCCCTGCATTTGACTCGCGCCCACGTAATAGGCCAAACCCATTTGCCCGCGAATCCGAACAAAAAAGCGCGAGCCGAGATCGCTGCTCGCCTCGTCTATTAATTCCAGCGCGTGGCGGTCTGGACTCGAAATGCTCGCGCCCCGAAACCCGACCATAATCACCCCTTGCGCTTTCTCCTTCCGGCTTTCGACCGTTTCTATCCCGCTGAGCGGCGATGCCGGATGCACATCGGTCAAGGCGAGCATGCCCGGTTTCATGCCGCCGAGCGCTTTCTCGAAAAGCTGCTTCACCTCCGCCCCCTTTACATCGCCAAAGACGAAAATGACGCCGTTCTTTGCGACCATGTAACGATCGCGAAATTCGAACAGATCTTTTTGCGTGAGCCGCTGAACCGATTCGACGGAACCGTTTGTGCGCAAGGCGTAAGGATGTTTCGGAAAGAGCGCCTGCCGCATGATATTGCGCGCCACGGTCGTCAACTGCTCTTCCTCTTGCTGAATAGCGGCAATCTGGATTTCTTTTTCTCGCGCAATCGCTTTTTCCGGCATGGTTGCGTTGAGCAGAACGTCCGAAAGCAATTCAACACCCAGCTTCACATCGGGCTTGGTGACATCGACCGAAACATTGAAGCTATTGTTGCCAGCATCGCTCGACATGGAGCCGCCGACCGCTTCGATCTGGTTTGCAATTTGCTCCGCGGTGCGCGTTTTGGTTCCTTTCAACAGTACTTTCGCCATCAGCCGCGTGATGCCATTTGTTTGCGAAGTCTCCGCGAGAAGGCCGCCACGGAACACCGCTCCCATCGCAACCAGCGGCAGCCGCCGATCTTCGCGCACCAAAAGGCGCAACCCATTCGAGAGCTCGAATTTTTCAATCTCAGCTGCCGCGGCGACCTTCGGGCCCTCGGCTTTGGCGGTCAGCGAACCCTTCGGGTTCAACGAAACGACCGTCAAATTGCTGTCTGTCAGATAATTTGCGGCGACGCGCTTAATGTCGTCGAGCGTCACCTTCTGGACAGCAGCGAGATAATCCCGGCTGAAATTCAGATTGCGCGTTAGCAGCCAATTCGAGCCGGTGTCCGAGGCCTGGCCGCGCATCGTAGTGAGCGCGCCCAGATGATGACTGAGCAATATTTTTTTTGCCTTCGTCAACTCCTCCGCTGTGACGCCCGCTTGTTTCACTTCGTCAACGATGCCCATGACCAATTGCTCCGCCGCTTCGCGTTTCTTTGGATCGACAGTGGCATCAATGCCAAATAAACCCGGGTCACCCGGCGTATAAGAGAATGCCCCTATGCCGAACGCCAGACCGGCCTCTTCACGCACACGCCGATATAGACGGGAGCTGCGCCCATCGCCGAGGATGGTCGAGAGAAGGTCGAGCGCGGGAACGTCAGGATTCGTGACCTCCGGAATATGCCACGCTAGCGAGAGATGGGTTAGTTCCGTTGGAAATTCCCGATGCACTTCACGCCGGCCAAGTTGCGGCGGTTCCGCAGGAATGAATACTGGCTTGAGCGATTTCTCGGGATAAGGCGTGAACAATTCAGTCAGTTGTTGCCGCACTTTTTCTGCATCGACATCACCAACTACGATGAACGTAAGATTGTTCGGGACGTAGCGGGTTTTGTAATACTGCATCACCTGCTCTTGTGTGAGTTGATTGTAGATTTCGATCTCGCCGATCACCGGGAACCGGTAGGGATGCCGCTGATAGGCGGTCCCAAAAAGAAGCAGCCCGGCCACACGATCGGGATCATCCATGCCCATGGCGAATTCGCGCCGGATTACTTCCTGTTCTTTCCGGTATTCCTCGGGCGGCAGAGTCGAATTCATCATCGCATCGCTCAACACGCCGAGAGCCGTGGCGACGCCGTCTTTCGGCACGTCGATCCAGAAAACAGTGCGATCAAAAGAGGTGTAAGCGTTAATGTAACCGCCCACGTCCTGAATCTTCTGAGCAATCTCGTTGGTCGATCGTGTTTTCGTCCCCTTGAAAAGCATGTGTTCGAGAATGTGGGACAAGCCCGCCCCGAGATGCGCGTCCTCGTCGATGCTCCCTGTTGCGCACCAAGCCTGCACACTTGCCACCGGCGCGCTGCGATCTTCCTGCACGATGATCGTCAGTCCATTTGGCAGCACCCATTTTTGCGCCGAGCTCGGCGGAAACGCGATCACGGATGAATCCTCTACCGAGGCGGCTTTTAAATTGGCAGAACTAAACATAATTGCGATGACCAGCGCGGCGAATGACCAATGGCGAATGCCGAGGGACGAAGGAACGACGAGGCCCGAATGACGAGAAGAAATCTCCGATCGCTCCCTTGTCATTTTGAGCATTCGGGCTTTCTTCGTGCTTCGTCATTCGTCATTTTTGGATCATGGGCTGGCTCTCCGGCGCTGGTTTCGCTGCCATTGGTCTTGCTGGCGCGAACGGCTTTACGTACGCCTCTTCAAACTCGTAGACGTTCTTGAAATCTTCGATCGAATCTTCCTCGGTTTTCCCAAATATGCCGGCGCCAATCAGGTTAAAAACCATGTTTCCAATATCCTCGCAGGAATGAATGCCCCAGTTATCGAAAACCGTCATGACCAGCGGCCCGAACTCCTTCAGCGCGTACTGCCGCACGCCTCCGAGCAATTCCGGTCCACTCACATGACGCACAGTAGCTCCCTTGACTTTCTTCTGCTGTTTTGTGGTGAAATCGAGCGCGTCGCGCAGAAAAACATACGCGTCCCGCTGGTAACGCGGGTCGCTGGCTACGATCGAATCAAGAGCTTCGGCAAATCCAATTTTTTGCATGAATGAAAAAGGCGCGGGTCAACCGCGCTCAACATCATAATCGGCAATTACTCAATCGGCAACCGCTCACGAGATCGAAGTTTTCTTTGTGTTGTTTTGCCTGCTTCCGCGAAGCAATGCGCGTCCCCTGCAGAATTATCCTGCCAGATGCGGCTTGCGCCTGCCGGGGCCGTGGCTGAGCTTGACCTCACCACGCATTGATGCACGAATGAGCAGCGGGCAGATAGCGGTGATCCTCAAGCGGTTCGAATCGCCTGACGAAGTTCGCGTTCTGCAAAAAGGTCGCTTTGAGCTAGTACATCTCGGCGGTATGACCATTGGTCGCGCCACATACGAGCCTGGTTGGAAGTGGAGCGAGCACGTCGGGCCAGGCGTTGGCGCAACCCGGTGTAATATTGAACATGTTGGCTTGGTGCTGTCCGGCACGGCGACGGTGGCCTTCGACAGTGGAAGCGTATTTGAGTTGCGAGCGGGCGAGCTTTTTTACGTTCCGCCAGTACCTCACGACAGCTGGGTGGTTGGCGATGAGCCATATGTCTCGCTGCATTTCCTTGGGGCCGATAACTATGCCACGCGTCGCACACACCCCAGGCGCCCCAGCTAACGGCTGCCCGGCCCGACAGGTTGCTTTTGATTTATGATGAGTGTCCCGGATATCGCAGCGCGATGTTCTAATCCTCCAACTGATCGGCCAGCGCATCGAGATAAACGGAAAGCAGATCGCGCCGCCGCGGCTCGGGCGCCTGCGGTTGGCCCGCCGCGCTGAGGTAATCGCTGAAAACCCCACTTACATTCTTCATTTGCGTCGCCTCGAACCAGTTCATGTAATCATCGAGGTCGCTCATGCGGGCGACGAGTCTTTCCCGAGTAACCTGCAAACGCGCCAGACGCCTGGCGACACGGCTCCGTTTACCGCGCACAAGCAGCGCGACGATTTGCTGGTATTCCCGCGCAATCGGGCGCATGACTGGATTCGCCTGACCGGCGAATAAGAGCAAATTGTGACTCAATTGATTGAGCACCACTTTCTCTGCTGCGGAGGCCTTTTGCCGCGCAAGGGCGCTCAGGTCCAATAATTTGTCGGTATTTGGAATTTTAACGCGCAGCAATTCATCAAGGCCCCGCTCGCTTTCGGCAAAGGTGAGCAATTGATAGCGTTGCGCGCCGCTTAGTCGAGTTATGCCTAATTGCCAGTTTTTTTCCGCATCGCGAGCCAGCGACGGAAACTGCGCTGTCAAATCAACCAAGAGATCGTTGGAAGCATGCGATAGATTGCCGATGTAATGCACCAGCCCCACACGCCCGTCGGGCTCATCGATAAGCAATTGGACGAGCGCGAGCGAGTAGGCGCGATAAAGCATGCGGCCAGCCGAGTCGAGTACCGAGGGGCGTTGTCGCAGAAATCTCTCCAGCGATATCCTCTTTTCCGACACAGAAAGCGCTTCGATAAGCGGACCGCGGTCGCGTCCGGGCGTAAGCGCCAGCACGCCATCGAGCAACCAATCCGGTGGCTCGACGAAAAACGTGTCAGGTGCGACGTCCGGCGCCTTTCGATAAATCATCTCCAGTAAAATGGCGCGCAGCAGTTCGCGCTCCACCAATGAACCGTCGAGATCTCGAGCGATGGTCAGATCGAGCTGCAACTTCAGGCCAAAACCAGTCTGGCTGAATCGCAATTCGGCCGGCGGAATTTCAGGCAGGTTCGCTTGTTGTGGCTGCAAATTGATTATAACCGCCGTTTTCCACCTGTCAGGCTGCCGCAGAAGCGCGAGCAAATTGACCTTGGTCTGCTCCGCGAGGTCGGAGACCGCGCCGCGCAGCGTCGCATCGGCGCCGTAAATGATGAATTGGTGCGAAGGACTCACGCTGCGTGCCAGTGGCGCCGCACCCAGCCAATGCAACATAAAGACTGGCAATATCGATAAGATGATCGCGCGACGGAAACTCCTCATCGGTAGCTGGTGGATATAAATATCGAAAACTGCGCGAGCCAGCGAGCACGAATTTGCGGAAGAGATTTTTCAATGGTCGGCGGAAGAAATGCCGAAACTATTTGCCATTGGAGGGGTCTAATTGGTAGGGAATGAAAATACTATGAATGCAAAACCTTTAGTTCTAATAAGCTGCATCGCCGCCCTGGCGTTGCCGGCCTCAGTTGCGAACGGCCAGCGACGTGCTGGCGGTGGCGGCCGTGCACACGTCGGCTCGATGCAGGCTCGGAGCGCTCCGTCGGGAGCATATCGGGGGACATACGGCCGTAACTGGAGTGGCGGTAACTGGAACGGCCGAAACTGGAGCGGCCGTAATTGGAATGGCCGCAATTGGAACAATTGGAACGGCAATTGGCGTCATCATCATGGTCACAATGATGTCGTCTTCATCGGCGACTTCGGCTTTCCATGGTGGTGGGGTTGGGGTTCGTATTATCCGTGGGGATATCCTTACGGATATTACGGCTATGGCGATGGCTACGGCTACGGCGGCGGCTACGGATACGGTGGCTACGGATACGGTGGCTACGGATACGGTGGCTACGGCGATGGTGGCTACGGCTATAATTACGGCCAACGCCAGCCTCGATATGACGGATCCGGCACCCGATCAAGGGTGGCCGAGTTGCAACGCCGACTCGCTCGCGCCGGCTATTACAATGGCTCCGTTGATGGAGTCATGGGGCCGCAAACGCGCCGAGCAATTCGAGCTTACGAGCGCGACCACGGATACGCAGACGCAGGCTAATCCAGTTTTTCGCGCTGCGATGAGACTGGCAGATAACGTGTCGATCTTTCGGTTGGTTGACCGGCGGATTTCGCAGGGGCGCATGGGCGAACCGCCGGTCTCTTTATTTTCGGCAACCCGCGAATGCACTTATGGATGGTGGGACGTCGTGCTGCCCCGAAGGCTTTGGGGGGTGCCGCCATATTCTAAGAATCATCCGGTCGACTCTTTCGCCGGTTTTTCTCAGATCCCTTGGTCGGAGCAGGCGAAGAACTTTTCGTAGCGACTTTAGGCGCGGTGGTCTTTTCTCCGCCTGTTTGCGTGGCAGGAGATTCTTTTTTGGCCGCCTCTTTGTACGAATCGCTTCGATAGTCTGTGACGTAAAAGCCGGACCCTTTGAATATGAGACCGGCCCCGGTGCCAAGCAGGCGCTTTACCTTTCCATGTCCCCACTTCGGCAACCGGCAGAGATCCTTTGGGCACTCGCGAAACGGTTCGTCGCGCATTGACTGGAACGCTTCAAAAGTCTGGCCGCATTTCCGACAAGAATACTCGTATGTTGGCATCAAGCGTGTATCACAATTCGGAAGACGACGCCGGAAACTCTGCACTAAACAACGCACAATTCAAGCCGCAGCGGGCCCCACGACGGGTTGAGCTTTTTACTTGTATTTCTTGAATCGCTGAGTGCCTGCTCTCAGCTTGACTTTTTGCATAGGTTGAGCATTAAAAGTCCGTCCCAAACTTCTTATGCTCCGTTCATCTTATGCCAGTTTACAGGCGTTACTTTACATTGCTCTCCTTCTCTTTGCGGCTGGTTGCGGCGAGGACCCCCGCTTTTCGGCCAAGACACAATACTTGGGCGGCGCCTACGGCAACGCGCCGGCTGGTCCTGCGCACGATACCGTCTCATACTGGGATGGAGACAGCACTAATGGAAAACCCTCCATTACCATCAGTCTCCGAGAGCAGCGCGCCTATTTTTACAAAAGTGGTGTGCTTGTCGGCGTCTCACAACTTTCAACCGGTCGCGAAGGGTTAAACACGCCATACGGGCACTTCTCGATCATCCAGAAAGACGTCAATCACGTTTCCAGTTTGTTCGGCGATTACGTTGACTCAGCGGGAAACGTAGTCGTGCCTAATGTCGATGTCACCAAGGACCCGAAACCGCCGGGTGCCCGCTTCAGGGGGACGCCGATGCCTTACTTTATGCGCATCGTCTCCGGGACGGGATTGCACGCAGGTTATTTGCCAGGTTACCCTGCGTCGCACGGCTGCATCCGCATGCCTGAATTCATGGCCGAAAACTTTTTCAAATCGGTCTCACTCGGTACGCCAGTGACGATCACGAATTAGCTTCCTTGGGGAGCGTCAGCATCCGGGCTTGCAGAAAATCGGCGACGGCGGCATTCTCATCGTTCCGCCGAAGGGAATATGATCATCATCACGCAACCGAACGCGACTGAGGCACAAATCAATCGGATCGTTACGCGTGTGCGGGAGTTTGGACTCGATGCACAGATCAGCTGCGGTGCATCGCGCGTGATCATTGGTGTGATCGGCCCCGCAGCGCTGCTTCGCGAAAAGCCGCTCGCCTCCATGGCAGGCGTGGAAGCGATCGTGCCGGTGTTGAAACCTTATAAATTGGCAGCGCGTGATTCGCGTCGGCCCTCCGCAGTCACAATTGGCGGGGTGCGAGTGGGCGCAGAGGAATATGTAGTTCTCATTTCCGGCCCATGCTCGGTCGAAAGCAGGGAACAGATTTGCTCGATTGCACAGATCGTCAAAAAATCCGGCGCGAAAATTTTGCGCGGCGGTGCGTTCAAACCGCGCACTTCACCGTACAGTTTTCAGGGGTTACGTGAGGACGGACTTCGGTTTCTCGCTGAAGCGCGCGCGGAAACGGGCCTGCCTGTGATCACCGAGATCATGGACCCCCGGGATCTTTCCATGATCGAAAAATACGCGGACTGTCTCCAGGTCGGCACCCGAAACATGCACAACTTCTCTCTCTTGAAGGAGGTGGGCCGCAGCGGATTGCCGGTCCTGCTCAAGCGCGGATTCAGCGCCACGATCAACGATTTGATCATGAGCGCGGAGTACATCCTGAGCGAGGGCAACGCGAACGTGATTCTCTGCGAGCGCGGCATTCGCACGTTCGAGACGGCGGCACGCTACACGCTCGATCTGAGCGCTGTTCCGCTCCTGAAATCCAAGACGCACCTGCCGGTCGTCGTCGATCCAACGCATGCGATCGGTCTGCGGGAATTTGTTCCGCAGATGTCTCTGGCCGCCCTCGCTGCCGGCGCGGATGCCCTCATGATTGAAGTGCACGATTCCCCTGAGCTGGCGAAAAGCGACGGCGACCAGGCGCTCACCCCGGAAATTTTTGCCGATCTTGTTCCACGCCTCCGCGCCATCGCGGCAGCCATCGGCAGGAAGCTCTAATCATTGGATCTAAAGCTGCTCCAGCGAGCAGCTTTGAATTTTCGCCTCTTTTCGGCGACACCTAACGGTGCAAAAATCGGGACGCACAGAGCTTCTGGAAATCGTCGCTGATAGCGAGCCAATTGTGCGCAAACTTCGCGCAATCGAGAAAGCGCAATGGCCAGTGCAGTTCTCGCACGTCATCCAGCCGGCGCAGGCATTTCTCGTCGCCGCAATCGCGCGCAAGATCGACAAGACCATTTGGGTCTTCTGTCGCAGTGTTCATTCCCAGGAACTGCTCTACGAGAGCTTACTCAACTGGTATCCCACCGCGCTCTTCCTGCCGGAAGCCGAGTTCGCCGCCGTCGAAAATATTTTGCCTGACCCGGAAATTGCAGCGGAACGGATCGCGGTGCTTACGCAAGTCGAGCGCGAGACCAGTCCGCGTCTGATTGTCGCAACGCGGGCAAGTCTCGATCAGGCTGCGCCGAGGCGCGGCGGGCTCCAATCCGCAATCGTTCAACTTCAGCGCCGGGCAAACGAAAAGATGGAACGTTTTCTCGAACAACTCGCCGGCGCCGGTTATGAACGCGTGGCGCAAGTCACAACCCGCGGACAATTCGCTCTGCGCGGCGGCATTGTCGATCTTTATTCGTGGCAAGCGCCGCTACCAGTGCGTTTGGAATTTTTTGGCGACCAAATTGAATCGCTCCGCGAGTTTGACATCGATACCCAAACTTCGCTCCGCGATTTGGATTCGGTCGATATTTTGCTGGGGCCGATTGAGGATCAAAGTGGCACAGTCCGTGATTATCTGGCACTCGATCATCTTCAGATCGATATCGAACCGGAAAAAAGTTCCAGCGCGCACATTCAAATCAGCGAGGGCTGGGTTGAGTTTGGTCCGGAAGATTTCAGCGGTGCGTTCCAGGACTCCGAAGTCGGCGAGTTCGCGATCGGCGATCTCGTGCTTGCGGAAGCGAAACGCGCACAGTTTATCGCGCACTTAAAGGAATGGCGCGCGAACAAAGCGAAAATCGTCATTTATTTTCAGACCGAAGGCGAGATCGAGCGCTTTCGCGAGATCATGGAGAACGCCACTGAAGACATCGATCTTGTCCAAGGAACTCTCGCGCGCGGATTTTGTTTCCCGGCGGCCAATCTTGTCGTGCTGTCGGCCGCGGAATTATTCGGA
>Ga0209689_1001218_pt1 | contig 19116 bp, 17 predicted proteins | sample GraSoiAngelo_149_FD_187119 | JGI IMG/M metagenome (GOLD analysis project Ga0209689, IMG submission 187119) | Grasslands soil microbial communities from the Angelo Coastal Reserve, California, USA - 14_1009_09_30cm (SPAdes) (version 2) | ecosystem: Environmental > Terrestrial > Soil > Grasslands ... | reverse complement strand
GGGAGATGGTTCAACCAGTACGGGCCGAGCCGCGATCGAGAATGATCATCGCGAAGCCTTGAGCGGCTTCGCCAAAGGCAGTCGGCACACTCATCCGGGCACGCCCAAGATCCGCTTTGTTCGCTCCGACGTGGCGATCGTCGATGGAGACAGCTACATGGCCGGCTTGCACGATGAGAATGGCAAGGAAGTGCCGCCTCACGTTTCAAGTTATATGGCTGTGCTTGTGAAGGAACACGGCGGCTGGAAAGTAACTGCCTTCCGCTCACTTCCGCAGGTCAAACCGTAAACGGTAGCGCAATAAAGGGTGCACTGACCTTGGCCTGACAACCCTAAGTGCCGGGCAGGGTCAGCCTATGTCTGGCTGCAGTGGCTGGGACGGAGAATTTGCCGAGATTCCCACGCCGCCGCCCCCGAAAATACGGCCGCTTCTGCCGGTGACAAAATGCGCGGCGTCCAGGATGACTCCTCCGTAGTCGAAACGCAAGTTGGATGCCGCAAGGGGATATTAGAAGACCATCACCAATCCGTTTGAATCCGCTTCCTTACTTTGCTACGGTACAAGCAACATGATCGACATTCATTGCCACATCCTGCCTGAAGTGGATGACGGGCCAAAATCCTGGGACGCAGCCCAGGAAATGTGCCGTATGGCGGTTACGGATGGCATCATGCACATCGTTGCCACGCCGCACGCGAACAACCGCTACCACTACGATCGTGATTATCTATCGGGCCTACTGGAGCATCTGCGCGGCCTGGTTGGCGATGCGCCCGAGCTCAGCCTGGGTTGCGATTTCCATCTTTCCTACGAGAACCTTCAGGACGTTCTCGCCTCGCCCGAGCGATACGTTATCGGCAACACAAATTATTTGCTGGTCGAACTCAGCAACTACAGCATTCCGGCGCAGATCTCGGACTGCTTCATCAAGCTGGGGGATCGGGGAATCACTGCCGTGCTCACCCATCCGGAGCGCAATCCGATCTTGCAGCAATCACCGCAGCGCGTGTTGGACTGGGTCGAGCAGGGATGCGCGATCCAGGTCACCGCCTCCGCGCTGACCGGGTCTTGGGGAGAGCGAACCCAGGGTGTCGCTAAATGGCTGCTGGAGCGCGATGCGATGCACATATTGGCCAGCGATGCGCACGACACAAAGCGTCGTGTGCCGGTGCTTTCCGCCGGGCGCGATGCCGCCGCCGAGATTTGCGGCATTGAGATAGCCCAGGCGCTAGTCGAGAAGAATCCGTTAGCCGTAATAAGTGGGCAGCCGCTTCCCTATTTCCCAAAACCAGTGATGAAGAGTTGAAGAGCTCTGGGCAAGAGCGAACGCCGGCAAAAAAGGTTCCGCGGACTAAATGCCCAAGGGCTAAACGCTAAGTGCTTTGGGATTACTGGTGAGGATTCTTGCCGGGATCAGCCGGTCTGGAAGCGCTGGTGTTTACAGCTTGCGGGGCAGTAGTCATCGCGCTTTCGGGATTCAAGAGATGATCGTGACTGGGGCCAAGTCCCAGCTTGATGAGGGCGCGTGAATCCGGAACAGTCTTGTTCTGCCAGCCGTTCGCGGCCTGGTAGCGCCGCAGCGCGTTCTGGGTAGCGTCATTCCATTTGCCGGTGGGCTCACCGCTGAAGTAATGCTCGCGAATCAGGGCTTCCTGAATTTGCCGGGTACGCTCGGCATCGATTTTCTGCTGTCCGCGATGACGCCAGCCGCGAGCTGTCTTTCCTGATTTTTTGCTTTTGCGGGTGCTGCGCGGAGTAGCGGCACGCGAGCTCGTAGTCTTTTTCTTCGCTGGTGCGATGGTCTGCGCCAGTGCAATAGCGCACATCAGCAGTACGCCACCTAGCAATTTCCTCGAGAATGAACCCGCAACCTTCATCTTTTGCTTCCTAAGAAACCGGCACTGAGATGATCCCTGATTCGGGCTCTCAGTGCCAGTTCCGGTAGGTCAATGCCCTTACGGAAGAGTTCCGGCGATGAAGATGGTGCCATCCTGCCGACCAGCACCTCTGGGGCGCACCAGGAAGACAACATCCTGACCGCTCTTCAGAGAAGACTCGATGCGGGTGAAGTCGTCGGCACTGTTTACGGGTTGCTTGTTGATTTCAAGGACAACGTCGCCTCGGTTCAGTCCGATATCTTCGGCGAACGAACCGGGCCTTACGTCCTGCACGATCACGCCTTTCCCTGCGGGAACGTCGAGGCGATCGGCGATTTCTGGGGTCAGGGCGCGAACCGTTACCCCGAATTTGCTTTCTTTGGGTTTCTCCGCATCGCTATTTTCTTCGTCTTCGCCCAGGCGGGAAGCGAAGAGTTTGGCACGGTCGGCGATGGTGACGGTGGCATCCTGTTTCTTACCGCCGCGAATGAACGTCAGCTTGGCCTTGCTTCCGGGCTTGCGGTTGGCAATGTCGGCCACCAGGTCGTCGCCATTTTTGACTTCGCGGCCGTCTACAGCGGTGATGGTGTCACCCACTTTGAGGCCAGCCTGGTCAGCCGGGCTGCCAGCGACGACGTCTGCAATCGTCACTCCTGAGTTCACGCCGTAAACCCGAGCGATCGCGGGGACGGCCTGAGCATTAAACTGCACGCCAATCGATCCACGGGAAACGCGGTGTTCCGGCCCAATCAACTGGTTATAAACCTGCACCACTGTGTTGGACGGCAAGGCGAATCCGACGCCAGCGTAGGCATTTGTGTCGGTAAGAATGGCGGTGTTGATGCCGATGACCTGGCCTTCCATATTGACCAGTGGTCCACCAGAATTGCCGGGGTTAATGGCAGCGTCGGTCTGAATGAAGGATTGGAACTGGCGGCCGGGAACGATACTGCGACCTTTGTAGGAAACGATGCCCGCGGTCACCGTCGCATTCAGTCCGAAGGGACTGCCGATGGCCAAGACCCAGTCGCCCACTTGCATGCTCTCGGAATTACCTAGCTTGGCGGCGGGCAAAGGCTTATCCATCTCAATCTTGATCACTGCCAGATCTGTTTCCGTGTCAGTGCCAATCACCTTGGCATCATGCTGCACGGTGGGCGGATCATCTTGCAAGCGGACCCGCACCCGATCCGCCTTTTCGACTACGTGACGGTTGGTGACGATGTAACCCTTGGGATCAACGATCACTCCTGATCCGAGTGAGCGCTCACGAATCGCGCCACCATTACCACCGGGGCCACCCTGGCCGCCAAAGAAGCGGTCAAAGAAATCCTCGAATGGATTCTGATCGTCCGGGTTCGCCGGCTCGCCGGGTCGGGCACGCCGCCGGGTCGGGGCCTTGATCGTCGATTCCGTATTGATATTGACGACGCTGGGCTCCAATTGCTTGGAGATCTGTGAGAAGGCATTGGAAAGCTGTTGCGGCGCCGGCACGCTGAGCGGGGTGGCGTCGGAGGCTTTCTGGCCCTCCTTGCCCTTCACCCCATAGGAAATGACAGTGCCAATCAGGATGCCCACTGTTAATGTGGCCAAAATTGTCAGGGTGTAGGCGAAGCGATTCGCTTTCAAACGCACCCAGAAAGCGCTTGCGCGCTGATCCATAGCGACTTCCTCCGAGAAAAATGCAAACCTTGATTATACCTGTTCAGCAGTCAGCGGATGGAAACTGCAAACAGAAGAATTACTGTTATTAGACGCATCAAACCGGCAAAACGTTACCGGGTTCCAACCCCAGCCAGACCCGGCTTCGATTTTGTTTCAAACTCAGGAACGCCCGCCGGAACTCCGGCGTGGTCGGGGCTGGCAGGCAGGGACTCGACGCTGCCCTTTTCCTCGGAGGTCAAGACTCCCGTCAGGATTAACAATGCACCGAAGCCGGCGCGGGTCCCTAGCCGCTCTCCAAGAAATAGAAATGACGTCAGCCAGGCGAATACCGGCTCCAGAGAAAAAATCAACGCGGTATGCGTGGCAGGAGTGAACTGCTGCGCCCAAGCTTGCACGGAAAATGACAGCGCCAGACTGAGGAATCCGGTGATCAGAATTCCAGAAATAACGGTTGGCGACCATACGACGGCAGCTCTTTCCGCGATGGGGACGGTGATGATCATGAGCAGGGCGGCGGCACTGGTTTGAACGACTGCAATTTGGCGCCAGGAGTGTTTCTCGGTAGCGCGTCCCATGAAGATAATGTGGAAGGCAAATATCACAGCCGCGCCCAAACTAAGCACATCGCCACGATGAATGCTTTGCAGGTTAGCAGTTGAAGAGGATGGAACGGTGAGAAGGTATAGGCCTACAAATGCCAGGGCGATGCCCAGCGCGCTCCAACGGTTGATGGCGCGCTTCCAGATCGCAGCCAGGAGCACGGGGACGAGCACAACCGCAACCCCCGTAAGGAACGCTGACTTTGAGGGCGTAGTGTATTGAAGCCCGCTAGTCTGAAGTTCATTGCCCATCCACATGCAGGCGCCAATTAGCGTGCCATAGGCGATTGCCCCGACAGTGAGATGGCGAAGCTCCTTATGAAAAATCAGGGCAAGTGTCACAGCTGCGAGACTCATACGCACTGCGTTGAAAAATAGAGGAGTAACGTCCGCCAGAGCGTTCTTGATTACGACAAAAGTCGCGCCCCAAATGAGCGTGATCAGGACCAGGAAAATATGAGCTTTGAGGGAGCGGGACACCTGGGTAGGGTAGCAGAGGCAGAGCTTGCCAAGCGGGCGGCTTACCCTGAAAACGATTGGATTCTTACGCGATTTTAAACTAAGCTCTCGCCGTACACCTTAACGATGCAGGGGGTGGAGAAATGTCTTTTGCCCTGTACCTCATCGGCTATCTGATTCTCATCGCCGGACTGGCTTACGGTGCGCACCTGATGCACGTGCCCCAGCACTGGATCATTGTGGGTGTGGTGGTTCTTTTGGGCCTCGGCATCGCTACCGGCGCGGTCAGGACGCGACAGCGCGATCCCGCGGAAAAATAAGTTGCGAGCGACTTGCCAGTCGTCGCTTACTGCACGTTCAGGATGATGCTTTCCGGAATGGCTGGCCTGGACGGGGAGCTGAAAACGCTGCAGCCCCTACGAAGCTCACTTGGCTTCGTACACGCTCTTCCCCCCAACAATGGTGCGCAGAACTTTGGTCTCCAGAATTTTTGGCGGAGGTATGGCGGTGACGTCGCGATCGAGTACGACAACATCCGCCAGCATTCCGGGTGCGATCAGGCCCTTTTCTTTTTCGGCGAATTCTGCGAACGCGGCACCCGTGGTATAGGCCGCGATCGCCTGGTCAATGGTTAACTTTTCTTCCGGATAGTATTCAGCTTTGCCATTTTCGCTTTTGCGAGTAACGGCTGCGTACAAGCCGCGGAATGGGGTGACCGGCTCGACGGGATAATCTGTCCCGAAGGCGAGCGTGACACCGTGCTTCAGGAAATCTGCCCAAGCATAAGAGTGTTCCGCGCGGTTGGGTCCGAGTCGCGCCCTGGCCCAATTCATGTCGGTGAGCAAGTGATTGGGCTGCATGGATGCAATTACCTTTAATTGTTGAAAAAGTGCAATCTGCGCAGGGGTGGTGACCTGCGCGTGCTCAATGCGCAGGCGGTAGTCTTCGCCCGCGTTCGCTGCCTTGATTCTTTTCTCGCGCGCTTCTTTCTCAGCGCCGGCGAAGGCGTCCAGCGCCATCTGGACACCTCTATCGCCAATGGCGTGAAAGCCGATCTGGAAGCCCGCGAGCACGCGCTCCTGGGTCATCTCGTTCAGCTTGGCGGGATCGTACTGCGGCAAGCCCGAATTTTTGGGGTCGTCTGCATAGGGCTCGAGCAGCGCGGCGGTATGGGAGCCGAGCGAGCCATCCATGAAGCCCTTAAGCATGCCGGTATGCAGCATGTTGTCGGACTGAGGATGCTGCTTGCGCTTAGCCTCGAGTTCGTCGAGCGAAGCATCGAAGGGCAACCACTCGCTGATGCGCGCAGTCAGCTTGCCCTCGCGCTCGATCTCCTCATAAATCTGAAAGTCTTCCCAACTGGAGTTATCTTGTGCAGAGGTGATGCCCCATTGTGCGAGATCCTGAAGCGCAGTTTCGATTGACCGGCGCCGTTTGTCGTGAGTCGGCTTGGGAATCACGGATAAAACCGCACCCTTTGCAGTTTCGCGCAGAATGCCATCAGGCTGACCGCTTGCGTTACGATCAATTTGTCCACCTTTAGGATCGCGGCTCGCGATCGTGATGCTGGCCAGTTGCAGTGCCCGAGTATTGGCTACAGCGATGTGGCCGTCCACGCGGTTGAGGAAGACGGGATGGTCGTTTGCAACTTCGTCGACATCCCAACGTGTGGGTGGAGTTTTTACCGGCCAGAGAGTTTCGTCCCAACCACCCCCCACGATCCATTCTCCGGGAGTTGCAGTTTCCACACGGGCACGGATGCGACTGCGAAATTCGTCCAGCGATTTGACGCCGAAGAGATTTACATTGAGCTTTTCAAATCCGGCGCTGGCCAAATGCAGGTGCGCATCGTTAAAGCCGGGCATAACGAAGTGTCCGCTGAGTTCGATGACTTCGGTCTGCGGGCCTTTCAGCTTCAGAATGTCGCCGTTCGAGCCGACGGCCTGAATGCGGTCGCCGCGAATGGCGATCGCCTCCGCCCGCTTGATCTCGTGGAAGGACGAAGTGCCTGCAACTCCGGTATAGACATTGCCGTGAAAGAGGATGACGTCCGCCCTCGGCGCTGGTGGCTCTTGAGCGTGGGCGCCTGACGATGAGCCGATCGGAATCATACTTAAGAGAAGCACGGACAAAGGCAAGCCAACCGTTTTCAGATTCATCCTGCAACTCCGGCGAGGGCAAGCAAGGTCAGCAAAATTCGCTTGAGTCCCAATTCGCGTCCGCTGCAATCGAACCATTCTTGAAGGGTGTGAGCGCCGCCCCCCGAGCCGCCGCCACCGATGGCGATGGCTTCGTGGCCGAGCGATAGAGGAATGTTGGCGTCAGTGGAAGCGCGCTGCACCTGCGCAACGTTTCCGAGTTGCGCGTCCACCGCCCGAATTACATGCAGCATGCGGGCATTGGATTCGAGTTCCCCGGCGGGGCGATTGCCGATCACCACAAACTCGCAGGTCACTCCAAAGGGCCGGCGCGAAGACGATCTGGTTTCCGCGGCGCGGGTTTCGTCCTCGATGGCACGGTCGAGAGCAGCGCGCAGAGCTCGCTCAACACGTTCCATTTCCGATGTCGACGTGGAGCGGATATCCACTCGCATGCTCGCCGATTCAGGAATGGAGTTTACGGAGGTGCCGCCGCGGATTACTCCAATATTAAAGGTAGTCTTCGGCGTGGCGGGGACTTGAGTCTCAGCAAAGGCGTGGATGGCGCGAGACAGCACAACGATGGGATTGGGGGTGCCGAAATCGCTCCACGAGTGTCCGCCCGGACCGCGAACGATCACTTCGAAGCGGCGGCTGCCGAGGGCTTCCGCAACGATGGTGTCCGAGCCGGCTCCATCGAGCACCAGGATATGGGCGATGGAATCCTTCCAGCGGGGAGCGGAAAAAATGTGGCGCATGCCGCGCAGGTCACCCTCCCCCTCTTCACCGACGTTGCCGATAAAAACCAAAGGCAAAGCATGGCGAATGCGGACGGCACGCAGTACCGCCGCAATCGCGAGCATCGCCGTGACACCCGCGCCGTTGTCGGAGACGCCGGGACCGTAGAGACGTGTTCCTTGCTGGCGGACATTGAGCGGGGTGCCGGCTGGAAAAACTGTATCGATGTGCGCGCTCAGGGCAACGTATCTGCGTCCAAAGCCGGGATGCACGCCGAATATGTTCCCCACATCATCGGTGTGGACGTCGTCCAGCCCCAGTTCCTGAAAGCGTTCCGCCAGCCATGCCCCTCGCGCGGCTTCCCCAAAGGGAGGCGCCGCTATGCGAGCCATTTCCAGTTGCCAGTGCGCGAGTTGCGGCTCTTGTCCGCGAAACCAGTTGTAGCCGGAGCGGATTTCGGGCGATGCGGCCAGACGAGCGATATCCTGCTGAACTTCAGGGAAGGCATCCGAAACTTCGCTTTGCGGGATCGGGGCCATGGGCTTAAGCGAGATTAATGGTCATATTACAACGTGATTGAGTGATGCAGGGTTAGCTTCAGCGGGACGGGTAATTACGGGAGGGCGGTAATAGTTACTTTGCTAATCGTTGGCAGTGCTGATGGGGTGCACGCAGTCCAGAATTTCCGCCTCGCTCAGAGTATGGTCAGAGGCTTTGGCCCGCTTATAAATACGCTCGACAACATCATCGCTAGCCGGGATGCCGCGCCGCTCCAGCCAGAAGAGCACGTTCGACTTGCCACTCAGGGGGCCGACGTCAATCACCTGCTCCAGGCCGAACAGATGGGATGGCACTCCGGAATAGACGGCATTCGCCAGTTCGACATCGTTCTTCTTGTACGCTTTAATCACCGCGGAGGCGTGTACGCCGGTTGCGGTGCGAAAGGCGTCCTCACCGATGACCGGGTAATTTGCGGGGATCGGCACTCCAGTGGCGCGCGAGACAACTTGGCAATAATCTCTCAATTTAGTGAGATCCTGGCCGGCCCACGGCGCAATACCCATCAACTTCAGGTTGACTAGCATCTGATCCATCTGCGTGTTGCCAACGCGTTCGCCTATTCCCAGTGCGCAGGCGTGAACACATGTGGCACCCGCCATGAGTGCTGCAATCGAGTTAGCTATCGCCAGTCCACGGTCGCAATGGCCGTGCCAGTCCACGCGAATCTTTTCACCGGAAGGCTTGACCACCTCGTCGATGATGAAGCGCACTAGGGCGAAAGCTCCCATAGGCGTCGCATGCCCCGCAGTATCGCAAATTACAATGGTGCGGGCGCCGCAATTAATCGCAGTAGCATAGAGTCGCTTCAGCGTCTCGGGGTCGCAGCGGGAAGTGTCCTCGGTGACGTAGATCACCTCAAGCCCGAGGGAGACCCCGTACTTAACAGCCTTGTCGGTGGTCTGCAGGAGAAAATCTTCGGTCCAGCTCTCGGTATGACGACGAATCGGGCTGGATCCGATAAAGGTGGAGGCTGCGATTTTGAGGCCGGTTTTCTGCACGATTTCCGCGATCGGACGAATGTCATTCTCGTGAGTGCGGGCGGCACAGTTGGCCTCGATCTTCATTTTGTTGCTGACGATTTCCTGCGCCAGCGCGCTCACATGTTGCACGGCGCGGAGGCCTGCTCCCGGCAGTCCCAGGTCGAGTGAGTTGATGCCGAGCGCCTCCATCAAGTGGAGAATTTCGATTTTTTCCGGAATGGATGGATCACGCACAGAGGGTGACTGCAAACCGTCGCGCAAGGTTTCATCGTTGAGGAGAACTGGTCCCAGCGGCCGCAGCGATGTTGGATAATTCTGGTTCCAGTCGTAGATGAGGTCAGAAGGTTTCAAATTCGACGTTTCAAGGTTTCAAAGTTTCAAGGTTTCACAAAACTAAAGCCAAAGCTAGCCGAGCGGTGCTCGGCTGGACAGCCGAGGGCGGCTGATCCAGCGCGTGCTCACTTCTTTGGGGGGAGCGTGAGTCCGAATACCGAAATTTGTCCTTCCCCGGCGACGTTCATACCGCTCACATCCTGCGGATTCGGCAGGTAGAGCGTTTTGCAATGTTCGCAGCGATAGACTTCCGCATTACGACCCCAGGCCTTCTCTACGTCACCACACGCCTGTTCGAGGACGTCGGTTACATAAAACCAGCGCTTCAGATGTCCGCCGCACTGCTTTCCCTTGGCGTCTTTTTCATTGCAGGCGCGTTGCCCTGGCTTCTTAATTTTTACTTTGTGATGAGGAAGCTGGGGAGGAGTCTGGGCTCCGGAGGTCGCGGTTTCACTTATGGCCAAAGGATTTATCCTCGTTCACGCGGCGCTGGCCGCTGGATATAAGGCTCAAACAGGTTCATTTTACTCGAAGCGGGCCCCCGGAAAGCGAGTATCCTGTCGCAGGGCAGTTACACGCCATGGCGCAGTTGGGAACAAATCAAAGCTAACCGGCGTATGACTACATGAATGGAGATGTGTTTATGAACGGCATTGTGATTCGGCCACGACACATGATAATTGCCCTGGCTGCTGCGCCGTTTCTGGCATTTGGAGCCTATATGGCGTGGCTCGTGGTTCCGATTGTCGTACGCGAGGTGGTGCCTGAAGTGGTGCGAGCAGTGCAGGGCATCTGAAACTGGCCACTTCAATTAGTCGAATTCTTTATTCGGCTTGGCCTGCTCGGGTCCGACACAGCCCACCGCCACATTGGCGACGAAGTAACTTTCCCCTCGAATTGGCGCGCCGGCCAGCCGACGAAGCATAGCAATCTGACCGACGTGAGTGAGCGCGTCCGCAATCGGTCCTTGGAAAAGTTTCTCGGGCGGGGCGTGCAGGGGCTCTGCCGAAGCCAAAAAATCGTCGAAGGATTTTAGCGCAGCGAAAAACCGGTCGACCTCCTGGTTCCAGGGTAGAGGCACGGAATCCCGCCACGTCTGTTTCCCTTTCGCAATCGACAAACCCCAATCAAAAAGGTCTCCAATGTGCGCGAGAATCTGAACGGGCGTTCGCACATTGTCTCCTGCGCGGAACTCGGCAAATCCGTCCGGGGCATTGCGGACCGCCTTGCCACCGCGATACGCCAGTGTAGCTAGCGTGTGACGCAACAGTTCACGGTTTGCATCCGAGGATGACGAAATCATAAGCGCCTACTCCGGACTCTGGACATGCTTCTGATTAAAGACGCCCTTTGCGGCGAAGCACGCCCGCTGAGCGCAGCGCTCCGCGCAAGCGGCCGCTCAGTCCACGGGCAAACATCAGATCGAGAAAACCTTCCATCTGCCGGGTGAACAACTCGCCATACCGGTACCACCAAACTTTTTTTAGACCGGGTAGCCGATCGGAATCCAGGTATTTTATGCGAACCATTTCTTCCAGTCCGAGCCGACCGTGAGTACGGCCGATGCCGCTTGACTTCACTCCTCCGTGCGGCGCCTCGCTGATGCCAAAGCACGAGACTGCGTCGTTGACCATTACCGTGCCGGCGCTGATGCGTCTGCCCAGGGCTTCGCCACGAGCTTTGTCTCGTGTCCACACACTGGCTGCAAGTCCGAACTCTGAGTCATTGGCGAGACGAATGGCTTCCTCGTCGTTTTCAAACGACATGACGGGCAGTACGGGTCCGAATGTCTCTTCGCGCATAATACGCATTTCATGGGTCACGCCAGCGAGCACGGTTGGCGCGTAGAAATTTGCGCCCACCTTCGGCAAGCGCGAGCCACCCGTCAAAACGCGAGCGCCGCGGGCACGCGCATCTTCTACATGAGATTCCACAATCTGCACTTGCCGTTCATGGATTAAGGGACCGAGGTCAATTTCCGGATCGAGTCCGTTGCCCAGGCGAAGGCGCTTTGTCTTAGCGACACACGCTTCTATGAAACCATCATAAAGAGTACGGTCCACGTAGCAGCGCTCGACCGACAAACAGGCCTGGCCAGCATTCATGAAGGCGCCCCAGACGGCGGCGCTTGAGGCAACGTCTACGTCCGCGTCATCGAGCACCAGCATGGGATCTTTTCCGCCCAACTCAAGCACAACCGGCAATAATCTCGCTGCCGCAACCTGGGCCACACGCTTGCCGGTCGCCACGCTGCCGGTGAAAACCAGCTTATCAATCTGAGAGCTGATTAAAGCCGCGCCGGTGGTGCTGTCGCCTACCACAACTTGAAAGAGGTCCTTCGGTACGCCCGCAACGTGCAGCAATGCTTCGAGCTCCAGCGCTACCAGGGAAGTAAGTTCGGACGGCTTCACGACAACCGCGTTTCCTGTAATCAGCGCCGCCAGGGCTTCTACCGCCGGAATGGAGAATGGGTAATTCCAGGGCGAGATGATTCCGATCACGCCGTAAGGCTCACGCAATATGCGACCCGCCTTGGCCTTCATCACAAGGTTGCGATGCGGCACCTGCTCTTCGCGCAGGAAGCCGTAGGCATTCTCGATGCAAAAGCGAGCAGCGTCGAGGACGACGAGAACTTCCGTTAGTAGGGCTTCCACGCGAGGCTTGCCCGCTTCGCGAGTGATCAGGCAGGCGACATCGGATTTCTTCTGGTGGAGTAGCGTCTGAAATTCACGCAGAATGGCGATGCGCTTCTTAACCCCTAGTTCGTTCCATTGCGGCTGCGCCACTCGTGCCCGAGAAACCGCGGCCCGAACCTTGGATTCACTAGCAGACTCGAACTCACGCAAGACCTCGCCCGTGGCGGGATTAACTGAGACAACCTTCCGCGTGACGATCTGGACATCGGTGGCCATGCGCGTCGTCACAGTCTAGATCAAGTTGCTGCGAGACGAAATGATTTAACTTAGCCTGCGGAAAGAGCTTGCGACAAGGGGTTCACGCCGCACTTGCATCAATACTCGACTCCGACGAGATACAACCCGCTCGCCGCTGCCGTGGCTCCAGCCGCGGAACGGGCCCGCGCTTCGAGGATGTGTCTGATCTCTTCGGCATGCAATGTTCCTTTGCCCACCAGGACAAATGTCCCTATAAGGTTGCGCACCATGTGGTGAAGAAAGCCGCTGCCGCGAATCGTGTACAGCAGTTCCTCTCCCGCCCGCTCCCAGCTAGAGGCAAACACGCGGCGCACATTTGAATGTTCTTCTCCGTCGCTGCCCTTCTCCGGATCGACCGCGGCAAAGGACGTGAAATCATGCTCGCCGACCACAAACTCTGCCGCCCGCCGCATCGTCCCTTCGTCGAGAAGATAGGGATAGTGCCAGACATAGCGGGATAGGAATGGCGGACAAATTGGGCCGCGGTACATGCGGTAGCGGTAGGTCTTAGCGTGCGCTGACTTGCGCGCGTGAAATTCAGCCGGCACCTCCGCCGCCTCCAGGACCCGGATAGCAGCGGGAAGAATATCGTTCAGCGCCTTCAGAAAATTTTCAGTGGGAACCGGCGAAGCGGTAGTGAAGGTTGCCACCTGGGCTAGCGCGTGCACTCCGGCATCGGTGCGACCCGAACCTTGCGGCAAGACGTTTTCGCCGGTCAGCCGTCCAATAGCCGAGGCCAGTGTGCCTTGGATGGTGGCTGCTCCGGGCTGGACCTGCCATCCCGAGAACTCGGAACCGTCATAGGCCAGCACCAGTTTCAGATTGCGCATGAATATTCCTTCCGAGTCCTACGAACACCGGCGATCATCTAAGCTGTTTACAAAATTTTACAGGGGGTTGGCCAGTTTCAGCGGGTAGAAGCGGCCAAAGGGCTCGGATCGTCAGCTATACTATTTTACTTCTCGGAAACGGAGCGCCCGGTTGAAGGACGCGAGGTGTTGGCGCCCCGGAGATGCGTTTTCTCTGCGGCGCGGCACGCCAAGGAACCTTCGTCGCACGTTTTACGTATCAGAAATGCCATTCGGAGAGCTTTCCACTGGCCGCTTACTATACGGCCCCATACATACGGAGATGAGCGAATGCAATTGCCTTGTTTGATTTCTGCCCGGCAGATCGCCGCTGTCATACTGGCGGGTACACTTACGACCAGCGGCTGGGCACAACAACAGTCACAGTCCGCAGTTCCGGCAAAGCCTGAGGCGCCTCAGCCGCAGCAGTTCCGGCTGAAGGACTATTCCAAGCCGCGCTCCCATTTTCCCAATCCCCTTGGCCCCTATTTGCCGCGTAACGTGTCGCCGCCCAATCTGGCGAACACACCCCGCATTGAGCAGTTAATGCAGAACGGCAAGCTCATGCTCTCGATGGACGACGCAATAGCGCTCGCCATGGAGAATAACCTGGATATCGCCATCGCGCGCTACAACCTGAACATTGCCGACACGGACATTCTGCTGGCCAACGCCGGCCAGGCTACGCGCGGCGTCAATACCGGCGTAGTGCAAGGAACTCCAGGTGGAGGCGTCGGCGGCATCGGCGGTACGTCCACATCCGGCTCTCAGGGCGGCGGAGCGGGTGGAACTACGACGGGCGCAGGAGGTGCCGGCACGGGCAGTTCAGGGTTGGTGACCTCCACTTTAGGTGTCGGTTCGTCGATTCCTTCGTTCGATCCAATCCTGACTGGCACGTTGCAAGTCGATCACGCCAACTCTCCCACCGCAAGCGCATTCGCAGGCGTGCCGGTGATACAGCAGAACACGGGAACGGCTAACTTCTTTTATCAGCAGGGATTTCATTGGGGCACGAACCTGACGGTTGGATTGAACAACGACCGCATCACGACTAATCAACCGTTCACCACTCTGAGCCCAACGCTCAACTCCAATTTCCGCTTTACGCTTACCCAGCCATTGCTGCAAGGCTTTGGCTTGTTGCCAACTACACGTTTCATTCGCATCGCGAAGAACAATCGTGAAATTTCCGACGTTGCCTTCCGGTTACAGGTGATTACTACGGTGAACCAGGTGGAGAACATCTACTGGGACTTGGTGAACGCTTACGAAAATGTCAAAGTACAACAAGAATCGCTGGCCTTGGCCCAGAAGACGCTGGCCGACAATAAAAAGCAGGTACAGATCGGCACCCTGGCGCCAATCGAAGTCGTGCGCGCACAGAGCGTTGTGGCGACAGATCAGCAGACTCTGATCGTGGCTCAGACCAATCTTCAACTTCAGCAACTGCTGATAAAAAACGCGTTGAGCCGCACCCTGGTTGACCCGGTGCTGGCGGTGGCGGAAGTGATTCCCACCTCGGCGATGCAAATCCCGGCCAATGAATCAGTGGTACCCACAGAAGAATTGATAAATGACGCCCTGAGCCATCGCGCCGAGCTGGCCGAGTCCCGCATCGACCTTACAAACCGGGATCTGAACAACAAGTCCGCGAAGAATGCTCTGCTCCCCTCTTTGGGACTTTTCGCCTACTACGGCGGCACCGGGCTGGGCGGTAGTTTTAATCCGAATGCGCGAGTGTGCAATCCACCTGCGGTGACAACATTCTGCACCGAGCCCAGCGCGGTTCCTCCAAGCAAGAGTGTCGGCAATACGTTGGGTCAAATGTTTGATTCGACTGCTCCCGATAAAGGAGTGGGCCTGAGCCTGACGATTCCGCTACGCAACCGGGCCGCCCAAGCAAACCAGGTGCGCGCCGAACTGGAATACCGGCAGTCCCAGATGCGGCTGCAGCAACTCGAGAACCAGGTGCGCATCGAAGTTCGGAATGCGCAGTTCGCGGTGCAACAGAACCGCGCCAGCGTGGCAGCGGGCCAGGCAGCCGTTGAGCTGGCACGTCAATCGCTGGATGCCGAGCAGAAGAAATATGCCCTGGGTGCGTCCACGACAACCCTGGTGCTGCAGGCGCAACGGGATCTGGCGCAAGCCGAATCCAATCTCGTATCGGCCACGTCCACTTACGAAAAGTCGCGGGTTGAATTGGATAGAACCACCGGTCTGACCCTCGACCACAACGGAATTCTGGTAGCCGATGCGGAACGCGGACAGGTGACGAAGATGCCGGCGGTGCCGTACGTGGCGCCACGGCAGGAGGTTCAGCCGGGAGTGAATCCGAACCAGCAGCCGGGGCAGCCTCCGCAAACGCAGCAGCCTCAGACTCAGACTCCACAGCCCATGCAGCAGCCGTCGGCGGAACCCCCGCAGCAGCAGGCACCACCGCCAGAGCCGCAGATGTCACAACCGCAGACTCAGGACCAACCCAAGCAGTAGTGTTTGGGTGGAATCCGGTTTCAGGGCACGAGGTTGATCTCGTGCCCTTTTTAATTGTGGACATCGGGCATTGCGGGCACGAGAAGGACAATCCTCGAGTCGATCCTGCCGTATCCGGCACGCCATTCCTGTCGTCGCGCATACGGTTTATCCTCTTCGCGTGACGATCTCGGTTGTCATCATTACCTTCAATGAGGAAGCGAATATCGGGCGCACGCTTGAAAGCGTGATGCCGTTGGTGCGCGATGGCAGGGGAGAGATCATCGTCGTGGACTCAGGCTCAACCGACCGAACGGTGAAGATTGCAAACTCTTTTGGCGCAAAGGTTTTTGTCGAGGCGTGGAAAGGTTACGCGGCGCAGAAGAATTCGGCGATAGATAAGGCAAGTGGGGATTGGGTGCTAAGTTTGGATGCGGATGAGGAGGTGGAGACGGAGCTAATTAACGAAATTGGAGAACACGCTTTGATTCGTTCGGCGAATCCGGACATTCGCTCCCGGGAATGGTGCCTGACGATGGAAAATGCGCAGCGCGGCCTTGACACGAGATTGCAAAATCTGAAAGGAAAACCAGCCGGCTACTGGATTCCTCGGAAGAATTTTTTCCTAGGGCGATGGATGAAGCACGGAGGTTTCTGGCCCGATCCTAAACTGCGGCTCTTCCGGAGAGGTTACGGCCGTTTTAAGGAACGTGCTGTACATGAGACGGTGAAGGTGGAAGGACCCACTGCAAAATTCAAACACGCGCTGATCCACCATTCCTATCCATCTCTCGCCGACTACATCGGCCATATGAACCGCTACTCTTCCTTAGGTGCGGAGATGGCAGGGGCACAAGGACATCGCGGGTTTAGCGTCGTCAACATCGTTCTGCGGCCGGTCGCCACATTTGCTAACAACTATTTTTTTCGTTTCGGATTCCTCGATGGGCACGAAGGACTGCTGTTGCATCTCTATCATGCGGCATACGTCTCATGGAAGTACGCAAAAGCGTGGGAACTGGCGAAAGCAGATTCCTCGCGGACTGAAGTTCGCTCGGAATGACGCTGGGTATGGGCAGGGACAATTTCCGTACTGCTGACCATTGTTTCGATGACACCACGGCTGTATGCGCTATCCCGCTCGAATGCCATCTGGCACCGGGCTTTCCGGAACAGCTAACACCGGTTGCAGAGCGTCGCCATACCCGATGTCGAAGAGCATTCCTTCCGACACAATTCCTCGCATCTTACGCGGTTCGAGATTGACTACGAACAGCGCCTGCCTGCTTTCGATCTCCCGCGGATTGGCACGCTCGTGTTTCATCCCGGCAACGATAGTTCGTTCGTGGTCGCCAAAGCTGACGCGAAGTTGGACGAGATTGTCGGAATTTGGAACATCGGCCACAGAAAGAATCGTGCCGACACGGATGGCGATTTGATTCAAGATCTCCGGGGTTATCGCGGATTTAATGGGGGCGGGCGTCATGCACAGCATTGTAGGACAAGTACCCAAGGGCAGATTCCTTGTGGGGGAAAGTCGCACGGGCGAGGACGCCCGCGCCTACATTCGCACTTCTCTTGCAGGGTCGCTGTCCCTCCTCTATCATCAAAGTGGAGAAGCAGTGCGTACCCATGGGCGATAAGAAGCCGCCATCCAAGCCGTCTGTGGCCGAATCCCCTATTGCTGACGTCTTTGAAGGACGTCATCCCTCTCCGGCGGAAAAAGAATGGGCCGAGAAAACTCTCGCCCCCACTCTGGAGAAAGCTCCCGAAAAACCAATTGGCGCGCCTACTGGCGTGAATGTTGATGAGCACGGACATGCCCGGTTTACCACCGTCTCTGGAGTTCCAGTGCGGCGGCTCTATACCGAAGGCGATTTGCCCGCGGATTGGAATTACGACCAGTATCTCGGATATCCCGGTCAACCGCCCTATACGCGGGGTATTCACACTACCGGTTATCGCGGCAAGCTTTTCACCATGCGGCAATTTTCCGGGTTCGCCTCTCCGGAAGAAACCAACCAGCGCTACAAATACTTGCTCGAACATGGCGGGAGCGGACTTTCAGTAGCTTTCGATTTGCCAACGTTGATGGGTTATGACTCGGATCATCCGGCGAGCGAAGGCGAAGTTGGCAAATGTGGCGTGGCCATCGATTCGCTGGAGGACATGGAAATCCTCTTCAGCGGCATTAACCTCGAGAAAACGACAGTATCCATGACCATCAACTCGCCGGCTTCGGTGCTGTGGGCCATGTACCTGGTGGTCGCGGAAAAGCAGGGCGCGGACTGGAAGAAGATTTCCGGCACACTTCAGAACGACATTTTGAAGGAATACATTGCGCAGAAGGAATACATCTACCCGCCTGCGCCTTCGATGCGGTTGGTGGTCGACACATTCGAGTTTGGCTCGAAGTTCACGCCCCGCTTCAACACCATTTCGATCAGCGGATACCACATCCGCGAGGCCGGCTCGACTGCGTTACAGGAATTAGCGTTCACCCTCTACGACGGAGTGGAGTACGTTGAATGGGCACGACGGCGCGCGCTCGACGTGGATGACTTCGGTCCGCGGCTCAGCTTCTTCTTCAATGCGCACAATGATTTTTTTGAAGAAATTGCCAAGTACCGGGCGGCTCGCAAGATTTGGTACCAGGTGATGAAAGAGCGTTTCGGAGCCAGGAACCAGCGCACTCGTGTGCTGCGATTCCATACGCAAACGGCAGGTGTATCGCTGCCCGCGCAGCAGCCGATGAACAACATTGCGAGGGTGGCCCTCCAGGCCCTGGCCGCCGTGCTGGGGGGCACGCAGTCGCTGCATACCGACGCCTACGATGAAGCCTTGGCCCTGCCGACCGAAGAAGCTGCACGCATCGCGCTGCGCACCCAGCAGATCATTGCGTATGAGTCCGGGGTCACACAAACAGTCGACCCGCTGGGTGGATCGTACTTTCTGGAAAACTTAACCCTGCAAATGGAGAAGGGCGCTTTCGACTATTTCGGCAAGCTCGACGCCATGGGTGGCATGGTGAAGGCCATTGAGCGCGGCTATCCTCAGAAAGAGATTGCTGAGGCGTCTTACCAATACCAGCGCGCAGTCGAAGCCAGAGAGAAAGTCATCGTCGGGGTAAATGAATTCGTCATCGAGGAAGAAACGCCCCACACTCTTTACATTGACGAAAGTGTCGCCAGACATCAGTCGGCAAAGCTGAAGATTTTGCGGGAACGACGTTCGAATGATGAAGTGCGGCGACGACTGGACGCGCTGAAAAAGGCGGCGGCTAAAGATCCCAAGTCGCCTGCCAACGGTGCCGTCTCCGACGCGAACACGATGCCCTACATCGTGGACGCGGTGCGCGCTTACGCCACCGTGGGTGAGATCTGCGAAGCGCTGCGCGAAGTCTACGGGACGTACACGGAAGCGAGCATCACGTAGCCGCAGACCGCGACGCGCCAGTCAGATCAATGCCTTTGAGGTCACAAATTGTGACCTCAAAACGGCATAGTGAGGTATTC